>OJMI01000075.1_pt1 | contig 126959 bp, 105 predicted proteins | sample 1597131 | NCBI WGS metagenome assembly OJMI01 (sample SAMEA2452116, study PRJEB22498) | human gut metagenome | reverse complement strand
GCCTGCGTTTTGCAATCCGCGAAGGCGGCCGTACCGTTGGCGCTGGTGTTGTTACTGCAATTGAAGAAAAATAATTAAACGCTGTTAGCGGTACATATATCTAAGGCCGGACTTTTCAGCCCGGTCTTAGATTATTTTTTTTAAACATTGTTGACATAACCCGTTAACTGTGGTACTCTATATTAGTGAAATTTTCAGACCAGCAATTTTGACAGCAAGAGAGGTGTAACGAATGCGTACTTTGATTACTTTGGCATGCACTGAATGCAAACAGCGCAACTACCAGACTAACAAAAACAAAAAGAATGATCCGGACCGTATTGAGATCAACAAGTACTGCAAATTTTGCAAAAAACACACTTTACATAAAGAAACCAAATAATCTTTGTGTTTGAGTTTATCTAGGTATTTTAGCAAGGATGTGAAAAGATGGCCGTTCCAGAATTACCGGGTGTGAAAGACACCAACGGCATTATGCGCTTTCTGCGGGAAGCAAAATCTGAACTAAAAAAAGTGACCTGGCCTACCAGACGAGAACTTATTGCCCATACAATCGTTGTATTTATTGCCGTTGTCCTTTCAGCAATTCTGATTTGGGTAATTGACAGTATTTTTGCTGGGCTTTTCCAGTTGATTTTACAATAAGTTTGAGTAAGGAGGAAGGGAATTAATATTCCCGGTACCGCTATGGAATCAGAAAAACGTTGGTATGTCATACATACTTATTCCGGTTACGAAAATAAAGTAAAAGCTAATCTGGAACGCAAAGTTCATTCCCTGGGTATGGAAAACGAAGTTTTCAATATTGTAATACCTATGGAAAATGAAATAGAAGTCAAAGATGGCAAAAAACGCAGCGTGCAGCGCAAAGTTTTCCCGGGCTATGTACTGGTAGAAATGATTGTTAATGACCGCAGCTGGTATGCCGTCCGCAACACTCCAGGCGTAACCGGTTTTGTTGGCTCCGGCACTAAGCCCATTCCTCTTACAGATGAGGAAGTAAAACAAATTATGCGTTCTATGGGCGTGGAAGAAAGCCGTCCTAAAATTGATTTACAATTACAGCAGATTGTACGCCTTAAAAGCGGCCCGTTTGCCGGATGCCTTGGCAGCGTTTCCGAAATTAATGAAGAACGCGGCAAGCTGAAGGTTCTTGTGGACATGTTTGGGCGCGAAACACCTGTTGAAGTTGATTTTACTCAAGTTGAAGAAGCTGAATAAGGAGGTGTAATAAATGCCGAAAAAAGTCGTTAAGATGGTAAAATTACAGGTACCAGCTGGTAAAGCTACTCCGGCTCCTCCTGTAGGCCCTGCACTCGGCCAGGCCGGTGTAAACATTATGGCTTTCGTTAAGGAGTTCAATGAACGTACTGCACAGCAGGCTGGTCTTATTATCCCGGTAGAAATCACCGTATTTGAAGACCGTTCCTTTACTTTCATTACCAAAACTCCTCCGGCTCCGGTTCTCTTGAAAAAAGCAGCCGGTCTGGAAAAAGCATCTGGCGAACCTAACAAGAAAAAAGTAGCCACCCTCGGCCGCGACAAAATCCGCGAAATCGCCGAAACCAAAATGGCTGACCTCAACGCAGCAAATATTGAAGCTGCAATGAGAATGGTTGAAGGTACTGCCCGCAGCATGGGTATTACCGTAGTTGACTGATAATATTAGTTAACTTAATTAAGTGGGAGGCCAAAAACCGTTATTACCACATAGGAGGAAAAGTTAATGGCAAAAAGAAGCAAAAAGTACCAGGAAGCTTTGAAACTTATCGAAGCTGACAAATTCTATTCTCCGAAAGAAGCAATAGAATTAGTAAAGAAAACTAACGTTACCAAATTTGACAGCACCGTTGAAGTTTCTTTCAAACTCGGTGTTAATCCTAAATACGCTGACCAGCAGGTTCGCGGCGCTATGGTTCTTCCGCACGGCACCGGCAAAAGCAAAACTGTTCTTGTTTTTGCTAAAGGCCCCAAAGTTGCAGAAGCTGAAGCAGCAGGCGCAGATTATGTTGGCGGTGAAGAATATGTCGCTAAAATTCAGGGCGGCTGGACAGATTTCGATGTCTGCGTAGCAACCCCTGACATGATGGGCATGGTTGGCCGTCTTGGTAAAATCCTCGGTCCTAAAGGTTTAATGCCTAACCCGAAGGTTGGTACCGTAACTATGGACGTAACCCGTGCAGTAAACGAAATTAAAGCCGGTAAAATTGAATACCGCACCGATAAAGCCGGTAATGTACAGGCTCCTATCGGCAAAGTTTCCTTTACCGACGAACAGCTTTTGGCTAACTACATTGCACTTGCCGATACTCTGGTAAAAGTTAAACCTTCCGGAGCAAAAGGCCAGTACATGAAAACCATCACTCTTTCTACTACCATGGGCCCTGGCGTTAAAGTTGACGTTCTGAAGGCTAACAGCGACAAATAATTTTATAAATCAGAAGATAATCGGGCCATAGACAGCAGGTGCGGCACAGCCGCGTAAGCATAGCGCCAGCCGAGGTTGGAGACGTTGAAGATAGACCTTCGCGACCTCCGGCTGCGGCCGAGAGGTCTTTTTGATTTAATAAAAAATATCAAAATAAAGAAGGGGGTGCAGATGTATGGCAATTAGACCTGAAAAAGCAGCTAAAGTTGCAGAGATTAAAGAACTTCTTACCAGCTCTAAATGCACTGTTCTGGTAGACTTCTGCGGTTTGACTGTTGCACAGGATACTGCATTGCGCCGTAAAATGCGCGAAGCCGGTGTTACCTACATTGTAGTTAAAAACACTCTGCTCCGTATTGCAGCACAAGAAGCAGGCATTGAAGGCCTGGAGCCGGTTCTCGAAAAGAACACCGCTATTGCGGTTGCTCCGGAAGACCCTGTTGCCGTAGCAAAAATCATTTGCGATTTTGCTAAAGAAAACAAAGCACTTGTTGTTAAAGCAGGTGTTCTTGACGGTAAAGTTATTGACGATGCAGCTATCAAAGCTCTGGCAGAACTGCCGCCGAAAGAAGTACTCGTTGCCAAAATGCTTGGCAGCATGAATGCTCCGATTTCCGGTTTCGTCAATGTACTTCAAGGTACTATCCGCAAAGTGGTATATGCGCTTGACGCTATCCGCGAACAAAAAGAATCCGCATAAGCTGAGGCTTATCGCATAAAAATTTAACAATAAAATTAAAACATCTAATTTATGGAGGTAACTATAATGAATAAAGAACAAATCATTGAAGCTATTGAATCTATGACCGTCCTCGAACTTTCCGAACTCGTTAAAGCTCTGGAAGAAAAATTCGGCGTATCCGCTGCTGCTCCTGTTGCTGTAGCTGCTGCTCCGGCTGCTGGTGGCGCTGCTGCTGCTGAAGAAAAAACTGAATTCGACGTAATCCTGACCGCTGCTGGTGCTGGCAAAATCAACGTAATTAAAGTTGTTCGCGAAGTAACCGGCCTGGGCCTGAAAGAAGCTAAAGCTATCGTTGACGAAGCTCCGAAAGCTGTTAAAGAGAAAATCTCCAAAGCTGACGCTGAAGCTCTCAAAGCTAAACTCGAAGAAGCTGGCGCTTCCGTAGAAATTAAATAATTTTGCTTAACGGCAATAAAAATTCCGCTGCATTGCAGCGGAATTTTTTTTATGCTCGCATGATTGACAAATTGCAAAATATATGATAACATATCATACTACGACATTAGTAGATTGCAGGTATTGACAACCGGTACCGGGGGTTCAGTGGTTGAGCACCGTACCGTGCTTATATGGATTTAGATGAGGTGCGTTCATCGAAGACAACATGCAAGGTCCTGAATATTGTTTGGAGCCTTGCTTTTTTTGTCATGGTAAAAACGCGCTTGTTTAAGTCTGCCTGACAACATATACATTAAGGGGTGAGGGATTACATGTTTAAACCGGTTCCCGTAGGTAATAGGACTCGGTACAGTTATGCCAGAATCAATGAAGTATTGCCAATGCCTCATTTGATTGACATCCAAAGAAAATCGTATGAGTGGTTCATGCGAGAAGGTCTTTGCGAAATTTTCCATGACATTTCTCCTATTAAAGATTTTACAGGTAATTTAGAACTTTCCTTTGAAGGCTTTACTCTCGGTGAGCCTAAATATACAGTAGAAGAATGCAAGGAACGCGATGCTTCCTATTCTGCGCCGTTAAATGTAAACGTGCGCCTTCTGTATAAAGATACCGGCGAGATTAAAGAATCTAAAGTATTCATGGGCGATTTTCCGCTGATGACGGAAACCGGTACTTTTGTAATCAACGGTGCCGAACGTGTAATCGTCAGCCAGCTGGTACGTTCCCCGGGCGTTTATTACGCTGTTACGATGGACCCCAGCGGCAAAAAAATGTATGGTACAACAGTCATTCCTAACCGTGGTGCATGGATTGAATATGAAACCGACTTAAATGACGTTATTTACGCACGTGTTGACCGTACCAGAAAGCTGCCGGCAACCGTTTTGCTGCGCGCCATGGGTTTAACCCAGAATGAAGATATTTTAGCGCTCTTTAATAATCATCCTTCCGTTGCTGCAACGCTTGAAAGGGATACAACAACTACCCGCGAAGAAGCTTTAATTGAAATTTATAAAAAGCTGCGTCCGGGCGAACCTCCTACTCTGGAAAACGCCTCTGCACTTATTGAAGCAACCTTCTTTGATAACAAACGTTATGACCTTGCCAGCGTAGGCCGCTATAAGCTGAATAAAAAACTCGGCTGGCGCCGCCGTCTGCTGGATAAAGTGCTGGATCAGCCGCTGGTTGATGTATCTACCGGTGAAATTATTGCTGAAGCAGGCACCAAGATTGACCTTGATGTTATTGATAAAATTGAAGAAAGCGGTATTTTTGCAGGCCCAGGCCTGAAAGAAGTTTTCATCCGCCTGAAAGAACAGCCGATGAAAATTATCTGCACTTCCGATATTCCGGAAGACCACCGCACCATTACCGTTGAAGACGTTATGGCTTCCTTCGGTTATCTGCTGAACCTGATGGACGGCCTTGGCACCGGCGATGATATCGACCATTTGGGCAACCGCCGTGTACGCCGTGTCGGCGAACTTTTGCAGAACCAGTTCCGTATCGGCCTTGCCCGTATGGAACGTGTTGTAAAAGAACGTATGACCATTCAGGATGTTGATGTTATCACACCGCAGGCGCTTATTAATATCCGCCCTGTTGTTGCTGCAATTAAAGAATTCTTTGGCAGCAGCCAGCTTTCCCAGTTTATGGACCAGAACAACCCGCTGGCCGAGCTGACCCATAAACGCCGTCTTTCCGCACTGGGCCCCGGTGGCTTGAGCCGTGAACGTGCAGGCTATGAAGTCCGCGACGTACACCATTCCCATTATGGCCGTATGTGCCCGATTGAAACACCTGAAGGTCCGAACATCGGCCTTATCGGTTCTCTTTCTACCTTTGCTGTTATTAACAAATACGGCTTTATGGAAACCCCGTACCGCCGTGTTGATAAAGAAAACAAGCGCGTAACTGATGAAATTATTTATCTTACCGCTGATGAAGAGGATAATTACATTATCGCTCAGGCGAACGAACCTTTGGATGACGAAGGTTGCTTTGAAGGCGAACGTGTAACCGCACGTTACCAGAACGAAGTACTTTCCCTGCCTCCTGACCAGGTAGACTTCATGGACGTTTCGCCGAAACAGGTTGTATCTATCGCTACCGCACTTATTCCGTTCCTCGAAAACGATGACGCGAACCGTGCTCTTATGGGTGCCAACATGCAGCGTCAGGCAGTGCCGCTTCTGTGCACTCAGGCTCCTATCATCGGTACCGGTATGGAATATAAAGTTGCCGTTGACTCCGGCGTATGCATTCTGGCTAAAAATGCCGGCATTGTAGAACGCGTTACCGGCGATGAAATCGTTATCCGCAAAGATGACGGCGGCGTAGATAAATACAGTGTATTGAAATTTAAACGCTCCAACCAGGGCACCTGCGTTAACCAGCGCCCGATTGTTTACAAAGGCGACAAGGTTGTTAAAGGCCAGGTACTGGCAGACGGCCCTGCAACCGACCATGGCGAACTTGCACTTGGCTACAACGTAATTGTTGCCTACATGCCTTGGGAAGGTTACAACTACGAAGATGCTATTCTTCTTAGCGAAGATTTGGTAAAGGCCGACGTATTTACTTCCATTCATATTGAAGAATACGACTGCGATGCCCGCGACACCAAACTTGGCGAAGAAGAAATTACCCGCGATATTCCGAACGTATCGGAAGAAGCATTGAAAGACCTTGACGAACGCGGCATTATCCGCATTGGTGCGGAAGTACGCCCTGGCGATATCCTTGTTGGCAAGGTAACTCCGAAAGGCGAAACCGAACTTACCGCAGAAGAACGCCTGCTGCGTGCCATCTTCGGTGAAAAAGCACGCGAAGTACGCGACAGCTCGCTGCGTGTTCCGCACGGCGAAGCAGGTAAAATCGTCAGCGTAAAAGTATTTACCCGCGAAAATGGTGACGAACTTCCTCCGGGAGTTAACGAACAGGTTCGCGTACATATCGCACAGAAACGTAAAATTTCCGTCGGCGATAAAATGGCAGGCCGCCACGGCAACAAGGGCGTTATTTCCCGTATTCTGCCGCGCGAAGACATGCCGTTCCTGCCGAGCGGCGAACCGGTACAGATTGTGCTGAATCCGTTGGGCGTACCTTCCCGTATGAACATCGGACAAATTCTGGAAAACCATCTGGGCTGGGCAGCACGTGCACTCGGCATGCAGATTGAAAATAATGCCGAAGGCCTTGTAGAACGCCTGACCGGTGTTGGCTATGACGTTGAAAAATACGGCATTCCCGAAACCGTTGAAATCGGTAAATTCGGTGATAAGAGCATTAAAGCCGTACAGATTTCCGTACCGGTATTTGACGGCGCTCACGAAAAAGATATCAATGATGCGCTTGACCTTGCAGGTATCGACCGCAGCGCCAAAACAACGCTGTATGACGGCCGTACCGGCGAACCGTTCGATAACAAAGTTACCGTCGGCTTAACTTACATGCTCAAACTGCATCACCTTGTTGATGATAAAATCCATGCCCGCAGCACCGGCCCGTACTCCCTTGTTACCCAGCAGCCTCTCGGCGGCAAGGCGCAGTTCGGCGGCCAGCGTTTCGGCGAAATGGAAGTTTGGGCGCTGGAAGCATACGGCGCAGCTTACACTTTGCAGGAAATTTTAACCGTAAAATCCGACGATGTTGTCGGCCGTGTTAAAACCTACGAAGCCATCGTTAAAGGCGAAAACGTTCCTGAACCTGGTGTTCCGGAATCCTTTAAGGTACTTATTAAAGAACTTCAGTCCATCGGCCTTGATATTAAAGTGCTCAACGAGGACGAAGAAGAGATTTCCCTGCGTGATACCGACGACGATATTAACGAAACAGCCCGCAAGCTGGACCTTGACATCGACGGTGCAATTCCCGAAGCTCCTAACACGGAGATTGTACAGGATGACTACACCACTGACAGTGATGACAGCGCAGCGGAAGACCCCGATTTTGATTTGATTGCCGATATTGGCAACATGAATATGGAAGCAAAAGATGCGGATGACGCCGCCAGTGAAGATATGGAATAGAAGGGAGCGATCGGTTCTTGTTAGACGTAAATAATTTTGAATCTATGCGTATCGGCCTGGCTTCACCGGAGCAAATCAGGGCTTGGTCCTATGGCGAAGTAAAAAAACCGGAAACCATCAATTACAGAACTTTAAAACCGGAACGTGACGGTTTGTTCTGCGAAAGAATTTTCGGGCCTACCAAAGACTGGGAATGCCATTGCGGCAAATATAAAAGAATCCGCTATAAAGGCATTATCTGCGACAAGTGCGGCGTTGAAGTAACCCGTGCCAAAGTACGCCGTGAGCGTATGGGCCATATTGAACTGGCTGCACCTGTATCCCATATCTGGTATTTCAAAGGTATTCCGAGCCGCATGGGGTTAATTCTTGACATTTCCCCGCGTTCTCTGGAAAAAGTACTGTACTTTGCCAACTACATTGTATTAGACCCGGGCAGCACTCCGCTGACTAAAAAACAGCTGCTGACCGAAAGCGAATATATTGAAAACCGTGATAAATACGGCAGCGCATTTAAAGTAGGCATGGGCGCTCAGGCAATTAAAACCTTATTACAGGAAATTGACCTGCCCAAGCTTACCGCAGAACTGCGCGCAGAACTAAAAGAAGTAAGCGGCCAGCGCAAAATCCGCGCTGTACGCCGTCTGGAAGTTTGTGAAGCCTTCTTGAAATCCGGCAATCGCCCGGAATGGATGATTCTGGATGTTGTACCGGTTATTCCGCCTGAACTGCGCCCGATGGTTCAGCTGGACGGCGGACGCTTTGCAACGAGTGACCTTAACGATTTGTACCGCCGCGTTATTAACCGCAACAACCGCTTAAAACGCTTGCTTGAACTTAATGCGCCGGATATTATCGTACGCAACGAAAAACGCATGCTGCAGGAAGCAGTTGACGCCCTTATCGACAACGGCCGCCGCGGCCGTCCGGTAACCGGCCCGGGCAACCGCCCGCTGAAATCCCTTTCCGATATGCTGAAAGGCAAACAGGGCCGTTTCCGTCAGAACCTTTTGGGTAAACGTGTTGACTACTCCGGCCGTTCCGTTATCGTTGTAGGCCCGGAACTTAAAATGCATCAGTGCGGCCTGCCGAAGGAAATGGCACTGGAGCTGTTTAAACCTTTTGTAATGAAACGCCTTGTTCAGAGCGGACAGGCTACCAATATCAAAAACGCCAAACGCATGGTAGAACGCGCCAATAATGTTGTTTGGGACGTTTTGGAAGAAGTAATTAAAGAACATCCTGTATTCCTTAACCGTGCACCGACGCTGCACAGACTCGGTATTCAGGCATTCGAGCCTATCCTTACCGAAGGCCGTGCAATCAAGCTGCATCCTTTGGTATGTACAGCATTCAACGCCGACTTCGACGGTGACCAAATGGCAGTACATCTGCCGCTTTCTGCGGAAGCACAGGCAGAAGCAAGAATTCTGATGCTTTCCGTTAACAACATTCTGGCACCGAAAGACGGCAAACCTGTTGCCGTACCTACACAGGATATGGTTCTGGGCTCTTACTACATCACTATGGTGAAAGAAGGAGCCAAAGGCGAAGGCATGCGCTTCAGCAGCATTAACGAAGCCATGTTGGCATACTTCCATAAGGTTGTTGATTTGCAGGCACGCATTCAGGTTTATGTACCTAACAAAGATATTTACGGCGAAGAAAAGAACGAAGGCGTAAGCCTTGTTACCACTACGCCGGGCAATATCATGTTTAACGAAGACCTGCCGAAAGAACTGCAGTACTTCCATCAGGAAACCGAAAAGAATGCTGCCGGCGAAGAAGTTAAGGTTTGGCATTTAAGCAAACTTATTAACAAAAAAGAACTGGGCAACCTTGTTGCTAAAGCACACAAGCTGTTTGGCAACCTGCGTACCGCCGAAATTCTTGATATTGTTAAAAAGAACGGTTATGACAACGCCTGCAAGGCAGGTATTTCCATTGCCGTATCCGATATTAAAATCCCGAAAGAAAAACAGCAGATTTTGGCTGACGCCGAAAAACAGATTGATAAAACCGAGCGCATGTTCCGCCGCGGCTTGATGAGCGAGGACGAACGTTACCGTAAGGTTATTGAAATCTGGAGCCAGGCAACGGACGATGTTACCGCAAAACTGATGAGCGCTACCATGGATAAGTTCAATTCCCTGAACATGATGGCTGACTCCGGTGCCCGCGGCAACACCCAGCAGATCCGTCAGCTGGCAGGTATGCGCGGCCTTATGGCCGACCCGTCCGGCCGTATTATCGACCGTCCTATTAAGGCAAACTTCCGCGAAGGCTTAACCGTATTGGAATACTTTATTTCCACCCACGGTGCCCGCAAAGGCCTGGCAGATACCGCACTGCGTACGGCAGACTCCGGTTACCTTACCCGCCGCCTTGTAGACGTTGCTCAGGACGTTATTGTACGCGAAGATGACTGCGATGTTGTAACCTTTAACCTTGTTAAAGAACGCAGCCGCCTGTGCAAACAAACCCTTGGCGCAAGCCAGAACAAACTGCGCGAAACCGTTATCGGTCGCAACCTTGCTTCCGGTGTTGAAAGCCCTGTAACCGGTGAACTGATTGCCGAAGCAGATACCGTTATTACGGAAGATATTTACAATAAACTTATTGCAGGCCACGTGCTTGAAGTTAACCTGTATGCAACCGATGATATGGACGGCGAAGCAACTGAAACCGTTCAGATTAACATCAGCAGCGAAGATGCCAACAAGGTAATGAAAGAACACCTGATACATCACTTCGACGGCAAAGAAGTTGCCGAAGACGTTGTTAACGCAGAAGGTGAAGTACTGGCACATGCAAAAGATACTTACACCGAAGCAATGATTGACGCAATTTTGGCAGACGGCACTGTCCGCGAAATGAAAGTGCGTAACAATGCTATCGAAGGTATCGAAATCGGTGCTATTACCGAAGGCAAGAACAAACAGACGGTTATCGAATCTCTGCGTGACCGTATTGTCGGCCGTAACCTTGCCGAAGATATTCTGGATGAAAACGGCAAAGTGCTCTATCATATCAACGATTATGTTACCGAAGATATGGCAGACAGAATTGCAGCTCTGCGCGAAACCGTTAAAATCCGCAGCGTGCTCAACTGCAAATCTAAAGTTGGCGTTTGCCGCAAATGCTATGGCCGCAACCTTGCAACCGACAGAAATGTTGATGTCGGCGAAGCAGTTGGCACCATTGCAGCTCAGGCAATCGGTGAACCTGGTACCCAGCTTACCATGCGTACGTTCCATACCGGCGGCGTAGCAGGCGGCGACGATATTACCCAGGGCTTGCCGCGTGTTGAAGAATTGTTTGAAGCACGCAAACCGAAACACCCCGGTATTTTGGCAGAAACCACCGGTGTTGTGCATATTGCCGAAGAAGGCGGCCAGCGTAAAATTACCATTACCGATAAAGACGGCATGGAAGAAGTTTATGCTATTCCGTACGGCGCAAAACTTGCTGTTGCCGAAGGGCAGGAAATCGAAAAAGGCGACCGTCTTACCGAAGGTTCCCTTAATCCGCATGATATTATCCGCATCAGCGGCGTGCGCGCAACTCAGCGCTATCTGGTACAGCAGGTACTCGGCGTTTACAAATCTCAGGGCGTAGAAATTAACGACAAGCATATTGAAGTTATGGTACGCCAGATGATGCGTAAAGTACGTATCGACGAAGCTGGCGATACAACAATGCTGCCGGGCGAATACGTTGATATCGGTGAATTTGAAGAACAGAACAGCGAGATGCTTGACCGCGGCTTGCAGCCGGCAGAAGGCCACCCGATTCTTCTGGGTATTACCAAAGCATCCCTGGCAACCGATTCCTTCCTGTCTGCGGCTTCCTTCCAGGAAACCACCCGTGTACTTACGGACGCAGCTATTAAAGGCAAGGTTGACCCGCTGCTCGGCCTTAAAGAAAACGTTATTATCGGTAAACTCATTCCGGCAGGTACCGGCATGAGCAGATACCGCGACGTAAAAGTAAAATATAATAATGTACCTACTAATAACTGATTTTGCTGCATAACAGCAGAAAACTTAATAAGTTGTAATAGGTAAAGTAAACCACCCTGTTTATTCCGTTTGGAGTAAGCAGGGTGGTTTTGTTTTTAGCTGAGTCGCCGGTTAGCAATGAGCTGGAAGCGAAGTTGATAACCGTGACAGCGAAGCTACGCAAATTTCATGACTGAATAGGGAGTGAAATTTGTGAACCTTAATATAATAAAAAAGATAAACTTCTAATGTCAGCAGCAAATTTGTTGTGACATTATTTTTTTAGATGAGTCATTGATATCCCGCATCACCGGCAGCACGGGTTACCGCATCTTGCGCCGCCGCGCTTAACCTACCGGCAGGGATAAAGTTTCACCAAGACCAGTAAAAGTTAGACTTACTCTAACGGAAATGTCTTGCGGGGGGGTAAAGGTATGGTAAAATAACATTATAAAATAATGCAAAATAAAATTATAAATTTTATTACAATCAATAAAACGTAAGAGGGATAACCGTGGCAGAAAATCTGCAAAAAATAAATAAGTATACCAATATTATTCTACCGTTTGTATTAATTTGTGTTGACTACATCGCCATAGTATGTGCAGAAGAACTTGCCTTTAACTTCCGTAACTTCTATACCGGCAACCACAGCCTGAACATTTCCTGGCTCAACTTCTGGGTAGTATTCCCCTTAATCTACCTCATCTTCTTAAATATCGGACAGCTCTATACACGCCGTGCTCAGTTCTGGCAGATAATCCAAAAACTCTTTATAACAAGCTGCTACGCTGTTACAAGTATTATCATATTACTCTATATAGCGCGTATTGCAGGTTCAACCTCTAGAATGTTTATCGCAGTTTTCTGGATGTTGAGCTTTATACTGCTTGTAGTATTTCGCTATATCGTTAAAAAGATACTTGAAAAATACCAACTGTTGCAAATACCGGTACTCATCATCGGCGCAGGCAAAACAGCAGAACTACTTATACAAGGCATTAAAAATGATGCCGGTATGGGGTATAAAATAATAGGGCTTTTAGAAGACAACAAAGTAGAACAAGGCATACTTGAAAATTATCCAGTGCTCGGTAAATTTACAGACGCTGAAGAAGTAATAACAAAATACAAAATAAACCACGTCTTTATAGCAGCACCGGGCTTGGAACAAGGCAAACTAACAAAGCTAATCTACAAAGTACAACCCTTAGTAAAAAGCATGGGGGTAATACCAAACCTTGTAGGAGTACCAATGGGAGGGATAGAAGCAGAAAGCCTGTTCAACGAAAAGCTGATGCTGTTAAGGCTCAAGAACAACCTTGCACGCCCTGTTAACAGATGGATAAAAACAATTTTTGACTATGTACTTACAATAACAGGCACCATAGCAATATCGCCGATATTACTTATTATCGCCTTATGGATATACAAAGACTCGCCGGGGCCTGTAATCTTTAAACACAGGCGTATAGGCAAAAACGGCAAAGAATTTAACTGCTATAAATTCCGCAGCATGTGCGTAGACGCAAAAGAAAAACTGGAACAACTGCTAAAAACAGACCCGGAAGCAAAAGCAGAATGGGAAAAAGACTTTAAGTTAAAAAATGACCCGAGAATAACCAAAAGCGGGGCTTTCCTTAGAAAGACAAGTTTAGACGAACTGCCGCAGATATTCAACGTACTGAAAGGAGAAATGAGCCTTGTAGGCCCTCGCCCGATAATAAGGGACGAAATGGTACGGTATGGAGAATACATCAACGACTACTTAATGGTAAAACCGGGTATAACCGGCATGTGGCAGGTCAGCGGCAGAAGCAACACAAATTACAAACAAAGAGTACAGCTAGATAGTTGGTATGTACGTAACTGGAGCGTATGGCTTGACTTAATGTTGTTATGGAGGACAAGTAAAACAGTTTTTCTATGCAAAGGAGCATATTAAATTAGTGAGCATTTTTAAAGAATTATACCAATACAGAGAAATGATACGTAGCCTTATTCATCGTGATTTACGCGGCAGATATAAAGGCTCCGTTTTAGGTTTTTTATGGACGTTTATAAACCCATTACTTCAATTGGGTGTATATACAATTGTTTTTTCAAGTATTATGCGCATGGGGATAGATGATTACTATTTATTCTTATTTGTTGCGCTTATACCATGGATGTTTTGCGCTACCAGTATTGTTGGCGGTTCAACCTGCATTTTAGCAAATCAAAATCTTGTAACTAAAATATATTTTCCTAGGGAAGTTTTGCCTTTAGCGATAGTAACAAGTAATTTTATAAATATGCTGTATTGTTTTGTAATAGTATTAGGCGTTGTAATACTTTGTAGCAGCAAAATTAACTTTATTGCATGGATATATTTGCCGTTAATTGCGGTATTAGAATATATATTGGTTTTAGGTTTAACGTTCTTTTTTTCATCAATAACAGTATACTTGCGTGATTTACAGCACATTTTAGGCGTAGTAACACTTGGCTGGCAATTTTTAACGCCGGTAATGTATTCCATAGATATGGTTCCGCGGGATTATTTAACATTTTTTAACTTAAACCCGATGACTCCTATAATAACCGCTTACCGTGATATTTTATACTATGGCAAAATACCGCATATAGAAACGTTATGCAGTGCATTTATTTTTAGCATAATTATTTTAATACTTGGGTTTGTGGTATTTAACCGATTAAAAAGACGTTTTGCGGAGGAATTATGATACCTGCAATAACAGTAGAAAACGTGTATAAAAACTTTAAAGTATACCACGATAAAGTTTATAGCTTAAAAGAAAAAATGCTTTTTTGGCAGCGTAATGATTATGAAACTCGTACAGTGCTTAACGGAATAAGTTTTAAAGTTAATAAGGGCGAAGCTGTTGGCCTTATTGGTAAAAACGGTTCCGGCAAAAGTACAACCTTAAAACTTTTAAGCCGCATAATGTATCCCGATAAAGGGGTTGTAAATATAAACGGCAGAGTTGCCTGCCTTATTGAGCTTGGCGCCGGTTTCCATCCGGATATGAGCGGCAGGGAAAATATTTATATTAACGCTTCTATTTTTGGTTTAACTAAAAAAGAAATTGATGATAAATTACAGCAAATAATAGATTTTTCAGAACTTTGGGATTTTATAGATAACCCTGTAAGGACATATTCAAGCGGTATGTATATGCGGCTTGCCTTTGCAGTGGCTATAAATGTAGCTGCAGATATACTGTTGATTGACGAAATTTTAGCCGTTGGCGATATTAAATTTCAGGAAAAATGCTTTAATAAATTAAAAGAAATCAAAAAAGCAGGCACAACTATAGTAATAGTATCACACTCATTAGAGCAAATAGAAGAATTTTGCGATAAAAGCATTTGGCTTAAAGACGGCAAAATTGCCATGATAGATACACCGCAAATAGTACACAAAAAATATAACGAATATATGCTGGGATGATTTAGTGGATATAAAAATTTTAGTAGCTACGCATAAAAAATATTGGATGCCGCAAGATAAGGCTTATCTGCCAATACAGCTAGGTTCAGCTATAAATAAAACTTTAGGCTACCAACGCGATGATGTTGGAGAAAATATTTCAGCCAAACAGCCGTATTATGCGGAACTTACGGCAATGTATTGGGCGTGGAAAAACTTTAAAGCAGATTATATCGGCATAAACCATTACCGCAGATATTTTAGCAAAGAAAAATATCACCTTTTTGGCGAAGCAGATAAAAATAAATTATTTACTTATAAAGATTTTGAAAGTTTATTAAAAGATTATTCCGTCATTTTACCAAACCAGCGTAACTATTTTATAGAAACACGCTATACGCAATACAAGCATGCGCATAATATTGCCGATTTGGAACTTTGCAGAGAAATAATAAAAAAGTTATACCCGGAATATTTAAATGCTTTTGATAGCACTATTAACAAAACCAAAGGGCATATTTTAAATATGTTTGTAATGCGGTATGACTTGTACTGTAAATATTGCCAATGGCTTTTTAGTATTTTATTTAAACTTGAACAAGAAATAAATTTTAAAAACTATACAGGCTATCAACAGCGCGTGCTGGGCTATATTGCAGAACGCCTGCTTGATGTGTGGATAGAACATAACCATATTCAATACATAGATACTGATTATGTAACGATTGAAAAAATTAACTGGGTTACTAAAATAAAAAATTTTTTAAAACGAAAATTTACAGAACAGGTATAAAAATGAAAATAAAATTATTTGTATCGCACCGCATAGACATCGACAGCTTTGTAATAAAAAATGACATTATTACTTCTGTGTATTGCGGGGCTGTTTATAAAAAAGATAAATGGAACAAAAATATAATTGGGGATAATACCGGAGATAATATTTCAGAATTACGCATGAATTTTAACGAACTAACGGTGCAATATTGGGTGTGGAAGAACGTAGAAGCCGATTATTATGGCTTGTGCCATTACCGGCGTTATTTTGCATTGCAAAATGAAAATGACGGGCATATTAATGAGCAAAACCAAATTTATTTGCCGTTTTTTACTAAAAATATTGCAGAAAAATATGCGCTTGGCAGTGAAGAAAAGTTAAAAAAATTATGCCAGGAATACGATTTAATAATACCTAAACCTGCGGATGTGAACACCATAAAAGCGTTTGGTAAACAACAAAATAATGTATTAGAACTTTGGCAAGCACATACAGGATATTTTTTTGATAAAGGCTGTATTGAACTGATGCTTAAAACAATAAAAGAGATAAAGCCGCAATATTATCAATGTGCTGTTGATTACTTTAAACAAGATAAACACCGCGGTTACAACTGCTATTTAATGCGTAAAGATTTGTTTTTTGAGTTATGCGATTTTCAATTTTCGGTATTATTTGATATGTATAAATCCATAAAAGATACGGATGAATTAAAACAATATCCCCGTACTTTTGGATATGTGGGAGAAATTTTATATGGTATTTATTTAAATTCGCTGATTGATAAAAATATAAGGCAAAAAGAATTAAGATTAGTTTTTACAGAAAACAATAGTATAAATAATAGTTTTATATCAAAAACGATAATTTTATTAAAATATTACGGAAAAACCATTTTATTAAAATATTTTCCGACATCATTACAAAAAGTTATTAAAAACTTATATCATAAAATTCTTAAATAAGGTGGTTAATTTTAAATGGAAAAGATGAAAAAGGATATAAAAATTTTTGTATCACATAGGATTGATTTAGACAGCGAAACAATTGATAATCCTTTATTTATCCCTGTGCGTTGTGGTGCTGTTTATGATAAGCGTGAAAATATTACTATGCTTGGTGATAATACTGGTGACAATATTTCTGAAAAAAGAAATAGTTTTTGTGAACTGACAGTGCAATATTGGGCATGGAAGAATGTAAAAGCAGACTATTATGGATTATGTCATTATAGAAGATATTTATCATTCGCATCTCAAATTTACAGTGAGTCTAAAGAAGAAAGAAATAATGGTTGTGTATCAGAAAATTATATAACAAAGAAAGTGTTAGAGAAGCATGGTATAAATGAAAATACTATGCGAAAAATTATTGAAGATAATGACGTATTAGTATGTAAAGCCATACGCTCATCAAAAAATAATTATGATTCAATGAAAATGGCAAAAGAATATCATAATATCGATGATATGGATATGACTATAAAAATTATTAATAAATTATATCCAGAAATGAAAGATATTGTACGAGAATATATGAGTAGTTATGATGTTAGATTGTACAATTGCTTTATAATGAAAAAAGATATTTTTAATAATTATTGTGAGTGGCTATTCTCAATATTGTTTGAGTTAGAAAACTCCATAAATATGGAATATTATGGAGTACAAAAATATAGAACACCTGGCACTATTGGCGAAAGACTATTTGGAATATATTGTTTATATTTGAAAAAAAGTATAAAAGTAAAATTAAAAGAACTACAATTAATGTTCTTAGAAAATACTGAAAAACAATATTTGTTGAAACCGTATTTCGGTGAAAATCAAATAACAATAGTTTCCAATTTTAATAATAATTATGTTTCAATTTTTTCAGTCTTTTTACTTTCAGCATTAAAGTATTTGAATACAAAAATATATTATGAATTTATAATACTGTCAGAAGATATTTCAGAAGAAAATAAAGAAATATTAAATCAAATATTAATTTCGTATAAAAATATTAAAATTACTTTTTATAATCCATTCTATTTATTAAATGACATAAAATTATTTGTTGATAATCCTGTTTATTCGAAAGATTTATATGTACGTGTTATTATACCTTATATTTTAAAATTATATAATAAAGTGTTAGTCGTTGATGCAGATACTATATGCAAAACGGATTTAACTGAGTTGTACAACATAGATTTACAAGAGAATGTTATTGGTGCAGTAAGGGATGTTGTATATTTTGGGTATTTAAATGGTGTTGTACCTGGTACACTGGAATATGCGAAAAACACTTTAAATTTAAAAAATCCCTATAATTATTGTAATACAGGTGTTTTATTAATGGATTGTAACAAAATAAGGAAAATATATGATTTGAATACCGTTTTGAATCATATAAATAATCATCCGTATAGAATTTATGAACAAGATATGATAAATGTTTTGTTTGATGAAAAAATTTTATTTTTGGATTCTACATGGAATGTTTTTACATATACAAATCCCACGATAGAACATTGCGTGAAAATGGCACCGTTTAATGATTATTTAACATATATGGAAGGTCGTAAAAACCCAAAGATAATTCACTATGCGGCACATCCTAAACCTTGGTGGGTCAGTGAAGCAGATTTTGGTTATGAGTTTTGGCGCATTGCCAAACAATCACCTTATTATGAAAGATTGTTATCACAAGTTGCCTGGTTTCAAGCAAATAATTTATATCATTCACATGATATAAATTATAGTAAAAAACATATACAGCGACTTGTTGACTTATTATTACCCAGAGGCAGTAAAAAAAGAGAATATATTAAAAAGTTAATCCCCAAAGATTCATTTATTGGTAATTTGAGTAGAAAAATTTACAATAAATTATGAGCAGGAGTTGTAATCAAATGAAAGTAGTTATTTTAGCAGGTGGATTAGGAAGCAGAATTAGTGAAGAAAGCCATTTAAGGCCAAAACCGATGATTGAAATCGGCGGTATGCCGATTTTGTGGCATATTATGAAAACCTATGCGCATTATGGTTTTAATGATTTTATTATTTGTGCCGGTTACAAACAGCATATTATTAAAGAATATTTTGCTGAGTATTATTTGCACATGAGCGATGTTACCTTTGATTTTGAACATGAGAACAAAACCATTATTCACAATCATTTTGCGGAACCTTGGAAGGTAACTATTGTAGATACAGGCTTGCATACTTTAACCGGTGGACGTGTAAAACGTATTCAAAAATATATTGGCGATGAGGAATTTATGCTTACTTATGGTGATGCTGTAAGTGATGTTAATATTGCTGAACTTTTAAAATTCCATAAAATCAGCGGTAAGCAGGCAACTTTAACTGCCGTTCAGCCCGGCGGGCGTTTTGGTACTTTGGATATTGATGCAAGCAGCACAATTCAAAAATTTGCAGAAAAAACAAAAGAATCCGGCGGTTGGATTAACGCAGGCTTTATGGTGTTAAGCCCTAAAGTGTTTGACCTTATTGAGGGTGACGATACTATTTTGGAACGCTATCCGTTAGAAACACTTTCTGCTGAAGGCGAATTGGCAGCATATAAACATAATGGTTTTTGGCAGTGCATGGATACCTTAAAAGAGAAAAATATGCTTGAAGATATGTGGGCAAGCGGCAACGCACCGTGGAAGGTATGGGATAAATAATGGAACTGTTTTCGTTTTATAAAGATAAAAAGGTTTTTATAACAGGGCACACCGGTTTTAAAGGCAGCTGGATGTGTAAAGTGCTGGCAATGGCAGGCGCTAAAGTCAGTGGATATTCGCTGGAGCCGCCTACTAACCCCAGTTTGTTTAAGCTTACTAAAATAGAATCCGTTATGGATTTATCGCTGTTGGGCGATGTAAGGGATTTAAGCAATGTTCAGCTTGCCATGCAGGCAGTTCAGCCGGATATTGTAATCCACATGGCGGCGCAGCCTTTAGTGCGCGAATCGTACCAAAACCCGGTATACACTTATGCAACCAACGTAATGGGCACGGTAAATTTTTTAGAAACTGTGCGTCATTGCCCGTCGGTAAAATCTGTTGTTAATGTTACAACGGATAAGGTTTATTTAAATAACGAATGGGAATACGGTTACCGCGAAATAGACGCTTTGGACGGTTACGACCCATATTCCAACAGCAAGTCCTGTTCTGAGCTTGTTACAAGCTCTTATAAAAAATCGTTTTTTGCAGATAGGGATATAGCCATATCCACCTGCCGCGCAGGCAATGTAATTGGCGGCGGCGATTTTTCTAAAGACAGGATTATACCCGACTGCGTACGCGCAATGGAAAATAAAGAAAAGATTGTTGTGCGTAATCCGTACAGCACAAGACCGTACCAGCATGTGTTGGAACCGGTTTGCACATATTTGATGTTAGCAATGAAGCAATATGAAAACAAAAAACTTGCCGGTTGTTATAATGTAGGCCCGGATGACTGCGACTGCGTAAACACCGGCAGTTTAGTTGACTTGTTTTGCAAATATTGGGGCAGTGAAGCAGAATGGATTAATGTAAGTGAAGCCAACGCGCCGCACGAGGCAAACTTTTTAAAGCTGGACTGTTCTAAAATAAAGAAGATTTTAGGCTGGCAGCCGGTTTGGCATATTGACGATGCTGTGGTAAAAAGTGTTGAATGGAGCAAAGCTTATTTGCAAAAACAAGATGTTAATGCTGTTATGGAAAAACAGATTAATGAATTTATGGAAAAATTTGAAAACAGGTGATGAAATTTGAATGCTGCTATAGTCACGGGTGCAACAGGATTTATTGGCCGTGCAGTTATACAGAAACTTATAGATAACGATATCAAGGTATTGGCAATATGTCGTAATTTTCATTCGCCGCATATAATTGAGAATGAGTTAGTTCAGTATGTAAAGTGCGATGTGAATGAGATAAATAGTTTGATAGAGAAAGTTTCAATTAATTATTATGATACTTTTTATAATTTTGCATGGGCTGGGGTGGATACGACATTAAGATGTGATTTTGATACGCAGTTAAAGAATGTAAAATTAAGTTTAAATTGTTTGAGAGTTGCAAAGCAAATTGGCTGTAAAAGATTTATTGGTGTTGGCAGTATTATGGAACGAGAAATAATAGATGCTACATTAATGAATGGTGTTAAGCCAAGTAAAAGCTATACATATGGTGCCAGTAAATTTTATGCGCATATGATTAGTTTAATTGAAGCTGCCCAAATAAATATAGATTTTATTTGGGCAGAAATAACTAATGCTTATGGTGTTGGAGAAAATAGCACACGTTTAATAAATACTACACTGAAAAAAATTATAAAAAATGAAAAACTTGAATTTACTGATGGAAAGCAAAATTATGATTTTATTTACATTGACGATGCAGCAAAAGCTTTTTATCTTATAGGAAAATATGGAAAACCTTTTAAAAGATATGTCATTGGCAGTTATAATCCAAGACCGTTAAGAGAATATTTATTAGATATAAAAGAACATATCGCACCTGATAAAAAATTTGAATTTGGAAAAATAAAATATACAGGTTTAAGTTTACCATTATCATCATTTTATTCTGAAGATTTAAAGAAGGATACAGGTTTTAAACCTGAAGTAGATTTTAATATAGGTGTGGAACGTACTTATAATTGGCTAAAGAATAATTATGACAGGGGATGAGTTTATGAATGCGTTAGTAATTGGCTGTGGATTGACTGGTTCTGTTGTAGCCCGTTTTTTAGCAGAAGAACTAAATAAAAAAGTTGTTATATGGGAACGCAGAAACCATATTGGCGGCAACATGTATGATTATTATGATGAGCATAATATTTTAGTGCATAAATATGGCCCGCATACTTTTCATACAAATAATAAAGCGTTATACGATTATATTTGCAATTTTGCGGAATGGAAAGAATATAAACTTACCTGTATGGCATATGTAAACGGTAAATTTACGCCTACTCCGTTTAATTTTAAAACTATTGATGATTATTTTATTGAAAGCGAAGCTGCTGATTTAAAAGAAAGAATCAAAAAAGTTTTTGCCGGGCGTGATACAGCAACGGTGCTGGAAGTTTTAAACTGCAGTGATGAAAAAATCAGCGCTTATGCGCAGTTTTTGTTTGATAATGATTATAGTTTATACACTGCCAAACAGTGGGGCGTGCCTGCAAGTGAAATTGACCCAAGTGTTTTAAAAAGAGTTCCGTTAAGATTTTCGTATGATGTAGGTTATTTTGACGATAAATATCAGGTAATGCCTGCAGATACTTATACTGACTTTTTTAAAAACTTGCTAAATCATCCTAACATTAAAGTAGAAACTGGTGTAGAAGCGCTTGAGCATTTAAAGATAGAAGGAAAAGAAATTTTAATTGACGGGAAAGCGCAAAATATTCCTGTTATATATACTGGTGCACTTGATGAACTTTTTGGGCTTAGCGAAGGCAAATTACCATACCGTTCCTTAAGATTTGAATGGAAATATGAAAATATTGACAGCAAACAGGACGCGCCGGTAGTGGCATATCCTCAGGTGGAAGGATTTACCCGTATAACGGAATATAAAAAATTACCTGTGCAAAATGTTAAAGGAACAACTTATGCAGTTGAGTACCCATTAACGTATAACGAGAACGGAAAAATGGAGCCGTATTATCCTGTTTTAACAGAAAACAGCCAAAATATTTATAAAAAATATTTAGAAAAAGCAAAGGTAGTAAACAATCTTTATTGTGCAGGCAGGCTTGCTGATTTTAAATATTATAATATGGATCAGGCGTTGGAAAGAGCACTTGATTTGTGTAAATTATTACAAATTTGTTGAGTTGAAAGTTTTAAAAATAAAAATACGGGAGCGTTATTTTTAAATGAAAACCAAATTTATATTGCCTCATGGTATGCAAATAGAGTTTAGCAATCTTTTGGGGCAAAAGCGTCTTGATGTAGTTGATATTAATGGTTTTATTGATGATATAGCTGCTAAAACAGAAAAAGCTATAAATGAAATCAGAATAAATGGTGTTGCGAAAGAACATTATTCTAAAGATGGAAATTTAGAACATGTTTATTTTTTGCGCATGCCATATGTTAAAGATGGCTATCCTAATACGCAGCAATCAATATTAAAGCTGATAAACTATCGGGAAAAGTTTAAGCAAATTGACGCTGTTATATTTTTAGGTATTGGTGGTTCGTATCTTGGCGCGCAGGTATTGGTTGATACAATAGGTGGATTTGGTTGGAATTATAACACACCGTTAAGAAAGGGTTTTCCGAGGATTTATTTTTCTGGAAATAATCTTGATGCGGAAGATTGCCAGGAACTAATAGCTGAACTTTTACGTCATGCAGAAAAGAAAAATGAACGTACCAAAGAAAAATTTAATGTTTTATTGATCCCAATATCTAAATCTGGAACAACTTTAGAAACTATTTTGAGCTTTATGCATTTTTATGAAATATTGAAAAACGCAGATGATATTAGTTTAAAATGTGCAGTAGTTACAGATTTAAACGCTAAACTGGAAAATGCGCCATTACTGCAGCTGGCCGAAAAATTTAATTGGGATAGATTTGACATAAAAGAAGGCATTGGTGGGCGCTTTAGTGTTATGACTGACCCTGGGCTGCTTGCATTGACAGCAGTTGGCGGAAATATAGAAGAATTTTTACAGGGCGCTAAAGATATGGATGAATACTGCCAAAAAGTAGATATTAAAGAAAATCCGGCTTTTATAAATGCCGTTCTTAAATATCTTGCGTATTGCAAAGGTGTGGATATTGAAGTTTTTATGCCATATTGCATGAGGTTAAAAGCGTTAAGTGAATGGTATGTGCAATTATTGGCAGAATCTTTAGGAAAACGTTTTGACAGGAATGGACAAGAAGTTAATTATGGAAGAACGCCGGTGGTGGCTGTTGGTACGACTGACATGCATGCACAGACGCAGCAGCACCAAGAAGGAAAACGCAATAAAATAATACAATTTGTAGAAGTTAATCAAATAGAAAATGATATTACAATAAAAAATCCTTTTAATGATATTGAAGTTTTAAATAAATATACTGGTTTAAAAATGCATGACGCATTAAAAATTGCGTTAGATGCAAATGAAAAAGCTTTAAACAGTGATAATAGGTATAATGCTAAATTTGTAATACCGCAAATAAATGAGTATTATTTAGGGCAATTTATGTATTTTTTGATGCTTAGTGTTGCGTACGAAGGTGAAATTGCTAATGTAGATGCGTATAACCAACCGGGAGTGGAAATATATAAGAAATTTATGAAAGAAGAATTATAAAATATTATTTTGTAATAAGTATGAAAAGATGTATTGAAAATACTTTTAGAGAGTTAAATAATGAAAAACTACTTTTGTTGTTAGAGGATCAACGTCAATCCGGCAAAACAACACTCCTTAAAAGCCTTGCCTCACCTGACCGCAAGTACGCTGACTTGGCGGAGCCTGCTTTGCGCAGTATGGCAAACGAAGAACCGGTGCTGTTTTTGCAGCGATATGCGCCGCCGGTGCTGATTGACAATATTCAGTATGCGCCGGAACTTGTGACGTTGATTAAGGATTATGCGCTGAAGCACGGCAAGCCGGGTGATTTTTGGCTGATTGCGCCGAAAGAGGACGCAGAAACTATTACCGCCATTATGCAGGAGCTTGGCGATAAGTTTGCCTGCCTGGAGCTTTGCGGTTTAAGCAGTGCGGAGCTGGACGGGAGGGAAAGCACGCCGTTTATACCGGATATGCAGCTGCTGGCAGGACGGATGCAGAACCTTGTTCTGCACAGCGTGGTGGAAATTTACGAGCGCATTTGGCGCGGCAGCAAACCTGCAATGTATAATGAAGGTGCAGACTGGCAGGCGTTTTACGCTAAACTTGTGCAAGATATTTTACAGCGTGACATCCGCAAGTTTATTCAGCTTAACGATGAGATGAAATTTTACCGTTTTTTGTGTGCGGCAGCATCGCAGACGGCAAAGCTTTTAAATTACGCCGTTATGGCAAAGGAAACCGGCATCAGCATACCAACGGCAAAGCAGTGGCTGGGCATTTTAGAAAAGATAGGCATAGTTTATTTGCTACAACCTGCGGCATTTAACGGCGTTAAGTACGTTGTAAAAACGCCAAAGCTGTATTTTACGGATACCGGCCTTGCGGCGTACCTTTTGCGCTGGAATACGTCAGATGCGCTGGAGCTTGGTGCGATGAGCGCGGAGTTTTTTGAAACCTGGGTTATTGGTGAAGTGTATAAAAGTTTTGCCAATAGCGGGCAGAAAGCACCGTTATACTATTACCGCAATTTTAACGGCAAAGAGGTTGAGCTATTAATTTTGCATAACGGCGTGCTGTATCCGTGCGTTATCGCCAAAAGCGCGCAGCCGCAAAAAATGTACAAGCGCTTTAATATAATAGAAGCGGCGTTTGGCGGCTGTACGGAAGTTAAAACAGCAACTGGTAGCGTTATCTGCCTTGTGCCGGAGTTCGGCATTGATAAAAACAATATTATGTATATTCCCGCGTGGATGATTTAAGCCTTGCATAAGCAGGGCTTTATTTTTATGCTTAATTTTACCTACACCTTTACGTGTGGTATAATATATTATTAGATTTATTGAACGAAAGGAACAACTATGGCAGATAAATTTTTGGTGATTGACGGCAGCAGCCTTATCCACCGGGCGTTTTTTGCCCTGCCGCCGCTGACGACACAGAGCGGTGTGCACACGGGCGCTGTGTATGGTTTTTGCAATATGCTGCTGCGCCTTTTGGCGGACGTGCAGCCCAAGTGGCTGGCGGTAGCGTTTGACAAAAGCCGTAAAACTTTCCGCACGGAGATGTTTGCCGATTACAAAGGGCAGCGCAAACCGACTCCGAGCGAGCTTTCGGAGCAGTTTCCGCTGGCGCGCAAGGTGCTGGAGGCAATGAATATTGCCGTGCTGGAGCTTGATAATTACGAGGCCGACGACATCATTGGCACGGTTGCCGTACACGCGCCGCAGGAAGCGGACGTGATTATTGTAACGGGCGACCGCGATGAACTTCAGCTTTTAAGCAGCCGCACAAGCGTATATTTTACCAAACGCGGTATTTCGGACCTTAAAATTTACACGCCGGAAGTTTTCGCGGAAGAATATGAAGGGCTTGAACCGAAGCAGCTTATCGACCTGAAAGGGCTGATGGGTGATACTTCGGATAATATCCCCGGCATACCGGGCGTTGGCCCCAAAACAGCTCTCAAGCTGATTGGCGAGTACGGCAGTGTGGAGAATGTGCTGGCTAACGCCGATAAAATCAGCGGCAAGGCACTGCGCGAAAAAGTGCAGAACAACAAAGAATCGGCGCTGCTTTCAAAAAAACTGGCAACAATTTTTACGGATGTGCCGGTTGATGCGGATTTGGCAAATTATGAATTAAAAGCATTAAAGCCGGAAGCGCGCGAATTGCTTGCCGGGTTGGAATTCCGCAATATGTACGACCGTTTTAATGCCGTTATGGGTGCGCCGGAAGGCGATTTCAGCCTGTTTGGCGACTTTGTGGAAGAAAAGCCTGCCGGGCTGCCGGAAGAAATTATAAAAAGTGCCGACGATGCGGAAGCACTGTTTAAGCTTATCGCCGTAAGGCGTGAGGTTACGCCGCTTGCCGTACAGGTTGGCGGCTCACTGCCGGATTTATATTTTAAACGTGCGGAGCTTTTATGTGATGGGCGCGTTTATATTTTTGAAGGCGAGTGCCCCGGCTGGCAGCAGTTTTATGACTGGCTGGCAGATGAAAACAGCCAAAAAGCCTGCTGCGACAGCAAAGAGATTATTAAAACCGCTTTGTGCCTTGGTGTTGAGGCACGCGGCATAACGGATGATATTGCCATTGCCGCATACCTTATTGACCCTGCGCGCAGCGAATACAGCATTAAAACCGTCGGCGGAGCGTACCTGACGCAGGAGTATGCGCAGGAATGCAAAACCGTTGCCGAACTTGTGCCTGTGCTGCGTGCTAAACTTGCAGAACACGAACAGATAAAATTATATGAAGAAATGGAGCTGCCGCTGGCACGCACGCTTGCTAAAATGGAACTGGCAGGCATTAAGCCGGATGCAGCGCTTTTGGATAAATTAACCAAAGAAATGGCGGCGCAGATTGCAGCGCTTGAGATTTTGGCAGTAGAGCAGGCTGGAGAAAGCTTTAATTTAAAATCTACCAAGCAGCTTGGTGCTATTTTATTTGAAAAGCTGGGCCTGCCGGTAATCAAAAAGACTAAAACAGGTTATTCCACAGATGTATCCGTTTTGGAGCAGCTGCGCAACGAGCATCCGCTGGTGCGGACTATTTTGGAACACCGCAAGCTGACGAAGCTTCACAGCACTTATCTTGAAGGGCTGCGACCGCTGATTAATACTGTTACAGGACGTATACATACGCATTTTCAGCAGCTTGTTACTGTTACCGGCCGCCTGAGCAGTACCGACCCGAACTTGCAGAATATTCCTACCCGCACGGAACTTGGGAAAAAAATACGCGAAATTTTTGTGCCGGGCGAAGGTTACGATTACCTGTTAAGCTGCGATTATTCGCAGGTAGAACTGCGCGTGCTGGCGCATATTGCGCAGGATGAACTGCTTTTGGAAAGCTTCCTGCACGGGCAGGATGTACACGCACGCACGGCGGCGGAAGTGTTTGGCGTGCCGCTGGACGAAGTTACCGGCACCATGCGTACGCGCGCCAAAGCAGTAAACTTTGGCATTGTATACGGCATCAGCGATTTTGGGCTTGCCAAGCAGCTTGATATCAATCGCGGCGAGGCGGGCAGATATATTGAAAATTATCTTGGACGCTACACCGGCGTTAAAAAATATATGGATGATATGGTAGCGAGCGCCAAAAAACAGGGCTATGTGCAGACGCTGTTCGGGCGCAGGCGTTACCTGCCGGATATTAACAGCCGCAATTTTAACCTGCGCGGCTTTGCGGAGCGCACCGCCATTAACACGCCGATACAGGGCACGGCGGCGGACATTATAAAAATTGCCATGGTTAACGTGCAGAAAATGCTGGAACAGGGCGGTTATAAAAGCCGCATACTGCTTCAGGTGCACGACGAACTTTTGCTTGAAGTAACGGAGGCCGAACGCGAAGAAGTTGGCGCACTTGTAAAACAAACTATGGAAAGCGCCGTAAAACTCAGCGTTCCGCTGATTGCCGACGTTAACTACGGCGTAAACTGGGCAGACGCCAAATAGGGAGGAATTACCATGCCGGAAATGCCGGAGGTGGAGCAGGTACGCAAAACCCTGCTGCCGCACATTAAGGGCAAAACCATTAAAAATATAGAAATTAACCTTGCAAGGCTGATAAAATATCCTTCGCCGGAAGAATTTATTGCCGGTTTAACAGGCAAAACCATTTTAGATGTAGGGCGCCGCGGCAAATACCTGGTGCTGAAAACAGGCGAAAACCAGAAGCTGATTGTGCATTTGCGCATGACAGGCAGCCTGATTGCGCAGGACGCAGATAAGCCGGAACCGCCTTATGCCAAAATTAAGTTTGAACTGACGGACGGCGTAACCATGTGGTTCTGCGATATCCGAACCTTTGGCACGTTGTATCTTGTTACCAATAATGACGCTTATATTGAGGGTTACGAAACTTTAGGCCCCGAGCCTTTAAGCGAAGGCTTTACGGCGGATTATATGCGCCCGGTTATAGCCAAAAGCAGAAAGCCTATAAAAACTCTGATTTTGGAGCAGACTTTTATCGCAGGGCTGGGCAACATCTATGCCGACGAGTGCCTGGCGTTATCCGGCATTTTGCCGATGCGCACGGCCAACACGCTGACGGACGAAGAAATTGACCGCCTGCACGACGCCATAAACAAAGTTATTGCGCAGGGCATTGCCAATCGCGGCACAACCTTCCGCGATTACAAAGACGGCGAAGGCAACAAGGGCGACAACCAAAACCATTTGCTGGTATATGGGCGCAAAGGCTTGTGCTGCAAAATGTGCGGCGGCGAACTTTTGGGTACTAAAGTAGGCGGGCGCGGCACAACATACTGCCCTCACTGCCAAAAATAAAACGGTGAAAAAATGAAAGTAATAGGTTTAACAGGGGGCATAGCCTCCGGTAAAAGTACAATTGCAAATTTACTGCGCAGCCTTGGCGCGCCTGTGTTTGACGCCGACGCTGAAAGCCGCGCTCTGGTTGCCAAAGGGCGTGCGGCGCTTAACGAAATAGCCCTTACCTTTGGCATTGAATACCTTACGGATGGCGGCGAGCTTAACCGCCCCAAAATGGCGGAACTTGTTTTTCACGATAAAGAAGCGCTGAAAAAACTGGAAGCAATCATTCATAAAAACGTACTGGCGGCAGCGCAGAGCTTTCTGGCGGAATGCCGCAGTAAAAATCTGCCGGCGGCAGTGCTTGACGTACCGCTTTTAATTGAATGCGGTTGGTACAAAGATGTGGATGCCGTGTGGCTTGTTGCCGTAGACAGCGAAACGCAGATAGAACGTGCCATGGCACGCAGCAACATGACGCGCGAAGAAGTTAAGGCTCGCATTGCAGCGCAGATGACACTGGAAGAAAAAAAGGCTTATGCCAGCCTTGTAATTGATAACAGCGGGACCTTTGCCGAAACGGAAAAAGCCGTTGCCGCAGCATGGAAAAATTTTACGGCGGAGGCATAAGTTGGGCAGGCGGAAAAAGAAAAAATTTATCGACAGATGGTGGGTAAAATTCTTAATGGTTGCTGCCGCCATTTTTCTCATCGGTGAAGCCAGTATGAAAATATGGAGCAGCGAAGCCGTGCAGACGCGCTTTGTTTATATGTGGCCCTACCAAAACGAAATTTTGGAGTACAGCTCCAAAAACAAAATCGACCCTTTCTTGGTTGCGGCAGTTATTAAAAACGAAAGCGGGTTTGACACGGAAGCCGTATCGCACGCCGGTGCCGTGGGGCTGATGCAGATTATGCCGGAAACCGGCGAATGGATTGCTGCGCAGATGGGGCTTGACCATTTTGACATGGAGGCTTTGCTCAGACCGGAATATAATGTGCGGCTGGGCTGTTGGTATCTGGGCGAGCTGGAGTATGAATTTCAGCGCAACTGGGTGCTGATGATGATTGCCTATAACGCCGGACGCGGCAACACGCGCGCGTGGATGCAGGAAAACGGCTGGAACTATGATTTTAACCGCATTGAAGACATACCTTACCCGGATACGCGCGAGTATGTAAAAAAGGTTTTGCGCGACCGCGACAAATATTATCTTTATTACAAAAATAAAATAAAAAACTATTGACAGATTGATTTTTGCGCGCTATAATAATCAATGTTGACGCGGTAGTGGCGGAACGGCAGACGCGCTAGCCTCAGGAGCTAGTGGGGGCAACCCCGTGGAGGTTCAAATCCTCTCTACCGCACCATTTAACTTAATAGCAATACCCCAATGCGGTTGTGGCGGAACGGCAGACGCACCATCTTGAGGGGGTGGCGGGGAGACCCGTGTGGGTTCAAATCCCACCAACCGCACCAAAAATGCAATGAAGCAGCTTGTAAAACAGGCTGCTTTTTTTATGCCCGAATAAATTAAACAATGGGCATTAGCTTAAAAGAGCCGGTATTTTTGCAGGTTATTTTTCTTTTAACTTGTGGACAAAGCATGCCTGCAATGGTATAGTATATTAGGTATTGCGCAGGGGCAGTAAAAAAGCTGTCTGCCCTCAAAAAAGATATTTTTGGAAGGTGGTACAATCAATGGAAAAATCTGTTAAGCAAAACACATCCACTCCTGTGGACGCGGATTATTCGCTGGAGGCCGTGCCCGATTCAGCACGCAAAGGCTTCTGGCAGATGTTCTTCGTTATGCTGGGGTTTACGTTTTTTTCTGCCAGTATGAGCGTAGGTGCCAAATTGGGTAATGGGCTCGATTTATCAGGCTTTGTATGGGCCTGCCTGATTGGCGGCATTATCCTGTCGGCTTACTGCGGTGTACTGGCTTTTATTGGGTCTAAAACCGGTTTGAATATGGACTTGCTCTGCCGCCGTACTTTTGGCAGCAAGGGCTCTTATCTTTCGTCTGCTATTTTGGGCTTTACGCAAATCGGCTGGTTCGGCGTAGGCGTGGCAATGTTTTCCATCCCCGCGGCGGAACTTATGGGTATGAACGAATGGACTCTGACCATTATTGCCGGCCTTTTAATGACGGCAACTGCAGCCACCGGCATGAAGGCACTGGAAATTGTCAGCTATATTTCCGTTCCGCTCATCATTATTCTGGGCGTTTATTCCATGGTTACTGCTGCCGCAGAAGGCGGCGGGCTGGCTTACATTTTTGCGCAGTCTGCCGGGCAGATTACCCTGTTTACCGGCATTGGCTATGTTATTGGCTCTTTTATTTCCGGCGGTACTGCAACGCCTAACTTTATCCGTTTTGCCAAAAACAGCAGCATTGCCGTGTGGACTACGGTTATTGCCTTCTTTTTAGGCAATACGCTGATGTTCTGCTTTGGCGCTGTTGGCGGCGCTTACACCGGCAAGGATGATATTTTCTACGTTATGATTGCACAGGGGCTTGCCATTCCGGCTTTGATTGTACTTGGCGCCAATATCTGGACTACCAATAATAATGCCCTTTACACCGGCGGCCTTGCCATTTCCAATATTTCCAAAGTGCGTATGAAATGGACTACCTGGATTTCCGGCATTATCGGCACGGCGCTTGCAATCTGGCTTTATTACAATTTTGTAAGCTGGCTCAGCATTCTTAACTGCGCTCTGCCGCCGATTGGCATTATTGTTATTTTAGATTATTTCTTTAACCATAAAAAATTCGGCAGCGATTTTAACGAATATACCATTAACTGGTTCAACATTGCCGGTATTATAGTGGGCGCTGCCTGTGCAAACCTGCTGCAGTGGGGCATTGCAGCCATTAATGCCATGGTGGTTGCTGCTGTATTCTTCTTTATTGGCGAAATGCTTGGCAAAAATAAATAATAACTGTAAAGAAAGGATGAATTGTTATGCTGCTGCAAAAACTGTATCTGGCAAATGCCACGGAAACGGTAGATATCCGCGTTACGGACGGTAAATTTGCCGCTATTGCTCCTCAGCTGGAAGCGCTGCCCGGCGAAGAAGTGGTTGATTGCTGCGCCGGTAAAATGGTGCTGCCGCCTTTTGTGGAATCGCACGTACATCTTGATACCTGCCTTACGGCAGGCCGTCCGCACTGGAACTTATCCGGCACGCTGTTTGAAGGCATTCAGCGCTGGGAAGAATATAAGCCTTTCCTTACCAAACAGGAAGTAAAAGACCGTGTAAACAAGGCGCTCCGTCTGCAGGCAGGTAACGGCATTCAATATGTGCGCACCCATGTAGATATTAACGACCCGGAACTTATCGCTCTGCGTGCGATTTTGGAACTGCGCGAGGAAGTTAAGGATTATATTGATATTCAAATCGTTGCTTTCCCTCAGTACGGAATTTTAAGTTACCCCAATGGCAAAGGCCTGCTTGAAGAAGCACTGAAAATGGGTGCCGATGCTGCCGGTGCCATTCCGCATTTTGAATTTACCCGTGAATACTCGGTAGAATCGCTTAACATCTGCTTTGAACTGGCGCAGAAATACGGCAAACTGATTGACGTACACTGCGACGAAATTGACGACGAGGCTTCCCGCGGGCTGGAAACTGTTGCCGCCCGCGCTTATGAAACCGGCATGGGCGATATGGTAACGGCTTCGCACACTACCGCCATGCACAGCTACAACAATGCTTATATGATTCGCCTGATGCGCCTTTTAAAAATGTCCGGCATCAACTTTGTGGGAAATCCGTGCGTTAATGTGCATTTGGGCGGACGTGCTGATACTTACCCCAAACGCCGCAGCATGACGCGCGTAAAAGAACTTACTGCCGAAGGCATTAATGTTTCTTTTGGCTCGGATGATATTTTTGACCCATGGAACCCGCTTGGCAATGCCAATATGCGCGACCAGGTATTTATGGGGCTGTATACCGGGCACATGCTTGGCTATGAAGAAATTTGCAATTCTTATAAATTTGTTACCGAAAATGCTGCCCGCACCCTGCATTTGGGCGATGCTTACGGCATTGCGGTCGGTAAAGATGCAAACTTTATTATTCTTGACGCTAAAAACTGGTATGACGCATTAAACAATAATGCGCCGGTGCTGCGCAATTACCGCAAAGGCAAACTTATTGCTTCCACCTCGCCGGTAGAGAAAAAAGTGTATTTTTAACTGAGACGCCAATTAGTGCCAAGTGATAGCGAAGGCAATAATTGTGCCAGCGAAGTTACGCAAATTTGGCGATTGGATAATGAGCAAAATTTACGAACCTTTAAAAGAAAAAATCAAAAGGGTTATACTTTTCAGCATTGTTAAAATCTGCGGCTTCGTCGATTCCGTCCGGGCGTGGCACCGGACTCTCGTAGGTTATTGTTATAAATTAAGCCGCCGCAGTTTTAACTGCTGCTTCACAGCACAACCCTTTTGGATTTTTGAACAAACTGGCTGCCAATAAAATAATTTAATAATAATAAAAGCCAAAGCATTGCTTAAAGTAGTGCTTTGGCTTTTTGCATATTATATTAATTTTTGATGTTTTTTACCTGCCACCGTGCTCACGCTTCCAGCGCTTTATTTCATTAAGCCTTGCTTTTACGCGTGCTTCCAGCCCCTGCGTTGTTGGTTTGTAATATTCCGTTCCCAGAAGCGAATCTGGCAGGCACTGCATATTGGTAAGTTTTTCTTCCGTGTTGTGCGCGTACTGGTAACCTTTACCGTAGTTAAGTTCCTGCATCAGTTTTGTGGGCGCATTGCGGATAACAAGCGGTACAGGCTCGGCCAGCATTTTTGCGGCGTCGCGCTTGGCGTGTTCATACGCCATATAAAGTGCGTTTGATTTTGGCGCGACAGACATATACACCACGGCCTGCGTTAAATGCACGCTGCATTCCGGCATGCCGATAAAATGGCAGGCGTGGTAGGCGGCAACGGCAATTTCCAGTGCTTTGGGGTCGGCAAGGCCGATATCTTCGCTGGCAAAGCGCGTAACGCGCCGCGCTATGTAAAGCGGGTCTTCGCCTGCTTCCAGCATGCGTGCCAGCCAGTACACGGCGGCGTCCGGGTCGCTGTTGCGCATGGATTTATGCAGTGCGGAAATTAAATTATAATGTTCTTCGCCTGTTTTATCGTACAGCAGCGATTTTTTGGAGGTGCATTGTTCCAGCGTTTCGCGTGTTACCGTCGTTGCGCCGCCTGCGTCCATGTCGCCGTTTAATACTGCCATTTCTAAGGTGGAAAGCGCCGTGCGGGCATCGCCGTTGGCAAAAACGGCAATCATTTCCAAAAGTTCTTCTTCAATGTTAATTTTCTGGGTGCCAAAGCCTTTTTCATCTGTTAAGGCACGTTTTAAAAGCTGTACAAGCTCGTCTGTTTTAAGCTCCTGCAAAACAAAAACTTTGCAGCGGCTTAGTAATGCGCTGTTAACTTCAAACGAAGGGTTTTCCGTTGTTGCGCCTATTAAAATAATGCTGCCTTTTTCCACAAAGGGCAAAAACGCATCCTGCTGCGCTTTGTTAAAACGGTGGATTTCGTCTACAAAAACAATGGTTTTTTCGCCGTAACGGCGGTTTTCTTCCGCCTTCTGCATTACGCTGCGTATTTCTTTAATGCCGCTTGTAACGGCCGAAAAATCAATAAACGCCGCTTTGGTGGTGTTAGCAATAATCCGCGCCAGCGTGGTTTTGCCCACGCCGGGAGGCCCCCAGAAAATCATGGAGGAAATCTGGTCGCTTTCAATTAAACGGCGCAGCACTTTGCCCTTGCCCAAAAGGTGGGTCTGGCCAACGTATTCGTCAAGCGTTTTGGGGCGCAGCCTTGCCGCCAGCGGCTGTGATAAATTGTTTTCAAAAAGTGACATTGCTTCCATAATTTCGCCTCCCAAAGCCATTATAATTCGCCGCAGAATTAAGCGCAAGCGGAATTTATTAAAGCAATTTTACACAATTGTTTCATTAATGCAAGGATATTTGTTTGCTAAAACAGTTTAAAAAGTTATATAATTAAAATAACTTATACTTGCAGAAGGTTGGGTGCGTACTATGGACTGGCATAACCGTAATATGAAAATTTTAATCGGCATTTGCATTGCCGTTGTTTTAATTGTTTGTTACCGTATTTTTGATAATATACAAACGGAGCGCGCCCGCGCGGAAAGAATGTCGCGCGTGCAGGCAGTGGCGGTTGTTACGGCAAAGCCGGAGCGCAGGACGATTACCCCACTTTTGGAGTTCAGCGGCAGCCTTGACCCGGAGTGGCAGGCAGATGTTGCCGCCAAGGTTGACGGGCGTGTGGAGCGTGTATATGTTAATGAGGGCGACCGTGTAACCAAAGGGCAGGTGCTGGCGGAACTGGAACAGCGCGATACTGATGCTGCCCTGCGTGAAGCGCGCGGCAATTACATGGACGCGCAGACCAATCTCCGCAAAGCCGAGCGCGACCTTGAACGTTACAGCGCTTTATATAAACAGGGTGCGGTTTCTGAACAGGTTGCCGACGATTACGCTTTTGCGCGTGACAACGCAGCTGCCAAGCTGGATGCAGCCCGTGGTACCGTGCAGGCTATGGAATCGCAGTTTGAAGGTACTGTAATAACAGCTCCGGCTGACGGCATTATCTCCAAACGCTATCATCAGGAAGGTTATTACGCAACGGCAGGCACCCCGCTTTTTGCCATTGCCGATATCAGCGTTTTAAAAACCGTTATTAATATTCCGGAAGGCAATATCAGCGGCGTATCCGTTGGCAACGAAGCCGAAATAGAACTGCCTGCCTTTGCCGGGCATGAAATTATCGGCAAAATAACGCGCATTGCCCCTGTTGCCGATTTACCTGCGCATACCTTTGCCGCCGAAGTAAGTGTTGACAACACCGAAGGGCTTTTGGCAGGCGTTTTTGCAACGGTAAAGCTTACAGCGCAGCCAAGGCAGAATGTACTTACAATACCGGTGTACGCCATTGTAATGCGTGATGACCAGAAAACCGTATTTATTGTGGAAGACGATAACACCGTGCGCCGCCAGGTACTTGACATTGGCTATACGGACGACAAGGTTGCCGAAGTTTTAAGCGGCCTGAAAGGCGATGAAGTAATTGTAACCGAAGGGCACAACAAGCTGCGCGAAGGCAGCAAGGTAGTTACTGATAAGGCAGGTAATTAATTATGATAGAGACTTTTATCCGCCGGCCGGTTTTTACTACCATGTTTATTTTGCTGCTGGTAGTGTTCGGCATCCGCTGCTACCCGGAAATCGGCGTAGATTTGAACCCTGACGTTGATATGCCTATCGTCAGCGTGCGCGTTACTTACGACGGCGCTTCTCCGGAAGAAATGGAAACGCTTATTACCAAGCCGATAGAAAACCGTGTCAGCCAGGTTGCAGGCTATAAAACAATTTCCAGTACCGTGCTTGAAGGCTACAGCGAAACCGTACTGGAGTTTAACATGGGTGTAGACCCGCAGGCTATGGCCAGCGAAGTGCGCGAAAAGGTTGCCAGCGTGCGCAACCGCCTGCCGGACGATATCGACGAACCGGTAGTACAAACGGTTGATTTAACCTCCCAGTCCATTGTTGCGTACACGTTTTCTTCCGAATCGCGCAGCCGCGGTGAAATACGCCGTTTAATAGAAGACAGCATTCTTGACGAAATGCAGATGGTTGAAGGCGTTGCCGAAGTAACTGCGGTAGGCGCAAGCCAGCGTGTAATACGCCTTGTGGCTAAGCCTGATAAGTTAATGGAATACGGGATTTCGTTTCAGGATCTGCTGCAGAAGGTAGATGACGAAAACTACAATACGCCGGGCGGCAAAGCCAGAAACCACGACATGGAAATAACCGTGCGTACCATTGGCAAATACAGCAATATCGACGATATTAAAAAAGTTGTTATTGCCAACCATAACGGCAAAGCTGTGTACATTGGCGACGTGGCGGACGTTATTGACGGCTGGGAAGATGAAGACACCTTCGCCAGTGCCAACGGCGTGCCCTGCGTTATGACCTTCGTGCGCAAACAATCCAAAACCAATACTGTTGACGTTACCGACCGCGTTAACGCCAAAATGGAAGAACTTAAACAGCGCGTAATTCCGCCCGATATCAAGGTTGATATTGTGCGCGACCAGTCTACCTACGTACGCGAAAACATTGCCGACGTGTGGAACACGATTTTCTTTGGCGGCGCGCTGGCGCTGTTTATAACTTATATGTTCCTCGGCAACTTCCGTGCCACTATTATCGGCGGCCTGTGCATACCAACATCAATAATTGCAACCTTCTTTATGATGAAGGCAATGGATTTTACCTTAAACAACATGTCGCTGATGGCGCTGAGCCTTGCGGTAGGCATTTTGATAGACGACGCGATTGTTGTAATCGAAAATATTTTCCGCCATATAGAAATGGGCAAAACGCCGTTTGTGGCAGCAAAAGAAGCAACGCAGGAAATTTCCCTGGCAATACTGGCAACATCGCTGTCGTTAATGGCAGTGTTTGTGCCGGTTGGCAGCATGGGCGAAATTATCGGCCAGTATTTTAAACAGTTTGGTTTAACGGTTGCCTTTGCCATAGCGTTTTCCACTCTGGTAGCGTTTTCGCTTACGCCAATGGTTTCCGCCTACTGGCTGAAAGAAGAAAAGCCGGGCGAAAGCCACCGCAACAAATATGTGCAGCTGGCGCTTGATAAATTTGAAGCGGGCTTTCAGATTTTCCGCGGTTTGTACAGCGGCATTATGGAAGCAGCGCTGAACAACCCCAAAAAAGTTATTGCCGCCGGTATAGTTTCGCTGGCAATGAATATTGTGCTGCTGCCGTTTGTAGGTACGGAATACCAGCCGACATACGATTCCGGTGAGTTTACCGTTAATTTTAAAGCGCCTATCGGCACCAGTATGGAAAAAACGGTAGCACTGGCAACACCTTTGCAAAAAGAAATAACGGCCATGCCGGAAGTAAAAATAGCGGCGCTGAATATCGGCAATGGGCGAAACCCGGTAAACCAGGGCTCTATTGATATCCGCCTTGTGCCGAGTAACGAGCGTGACCGCACCATGCAGCAGATTATGGATGACCTGCGTGCCGAAGTGCGTAACGTTCAGGGGCTGAGCGTTACGGTAGTGTCCAATCAGGGGCGCGGCCGCGGCGACAGCAGGCCGGTGCAGATTGGCCTACGCGGCAGCGATATTAAACAGTTAAAAGAATACGCGCTGGAGCTTGCCGATTTGGTGCGTAAAGTTCCGGGCGCAACGGATGTCGATATTTCCGATTCGGACGAACAGCCGGAAATTTTAATCAGGCTTGACCAGGCGCGCGCCAGCCTTTTGGGGCTCGATTCTTATTCCGTCGGCGAAGTTGTGGAAATGGCCTTTATGGGCAAAAGCACCGGCAACAGCTTTACAATCGGCGATAATGACTACGATATTATTTTGCAGCTGCCGGAAAGCAAGCGTACTGATATTAATGATGTTAAAAATCTGCGCGTATCTTCGCCGGACGGGCAGTTCATCCGCCTGGGCGACGTTGCTGATATAAGCCTTGGCAGCGGCCCGACGCGTATTGAACGCGAAGACAAGCAGCGCCAGATTGTTGTTTACGCCAACACGGTAGGCACATCTCCGGGCGAACTGATTGCCAAAATACAAAACGAGCTGATACCCGGCATGAATATGCCGCAGGGCTACAATTACAAGCTGATTGGCGAAGCCGATACAATGTCGCGTTCGTTTAACGAAATTGTTAAGGCCATTGTGCTGGCGGTTGTAGTTGTTTATATGGTTCTGGCGGCGCAGTTTGAAAGCTTCAGCCAGCCGGTAATTATTATGGCTTCGCTGCCGTTTGCGGTAGTGGGCGCCGTGCTTGGCCTTTTAATGGCGGGGCAGACGGCCAACATGATGAGTATGATTGGCTTTACCATGCTTTTGGGCCTTGTTACCAAAAACGCCATTTTGCTGATTGACTATGCCAACCAGCAGCGCGAAAAAGGGCTTGATATACGCAGCGCAACGCTGGAAGCCTGCTCGCTGCGCCTGCGCCCGATACTGATGACGACGCTTTCAACCATTTTAGGCATGCTGCCTATCGCGATGGGCATCGGCGAAGGCGCGGAACTGCGCCAGTCCATGGGTGTGGTACTTGTTGGCGGCCTTATAACGTCAACCATGCTTACCCTTCTGGTTGTGCCGGTTGTATATATGGAATTTGAAAAATGGAAAGAAAAACATTATAAACCTGCCGGAGAGGCAAACGCATAATAAACGGGGCTCTGCAAATTGCAGGGCCTTTTGTATTATCTGTTACAAAATAAATGAAAATTACTTGTGCCTTTCCTCTTTAATCTTGTATAATAAATGTAAAGTATAAGTAAAAATTAAGTTAAACAACTTACAGGAGGGCTTATGGTTTACTTTTTCGGATTTTTGGGAGGACTGGCGTTATTTTTATACGGCATGCAGCTTATGGGCGAAGGCCTGCAGCGTGCCGCAGGCGAGAAGCTGCAAAAAATACTGGAAAAGCTGACAGGCGTTCTGCCGGTGGCTGTTGCGCTTGGCGCCGTTGTAACAGGTATTTTGCAGTCGAGCAGTGCCACAACGGTAATGACGGTTGGTTTTGTAAACGCAGGGCTGATGAATTTAAAGCAGGCCTTCGGCGTTGTAATGGGTGCCAATATCGGCACAACCATGACGGCACAGCTTATTGCCTTTAAGCTTACCGATTACATTACTCTGTTCCTTGCTATCGGTTTTGCCGTGCATCTTCTGGCAAAACGCCAGCGCGGCAAATATATCGGCCAGGTAATTTTGGGCTTCGGCATTTTAATGCTGGGCATGGAAATGATGAGCGATTCTGTAATGCCGCTGCGCGAATACCAGGGCTTTATTGATTTTATCGGCCGCTTTTCCGATAACCCGATTCTCGGCGTGGGCGTAGGCCTTGTAATGACCATGGTTATTCAGTCCAGCAGCGCAACAATCGGCGTTTTAATTGCCATTGCCAATCAGGGGCTTATTCCGCTGGAAGGCGCAATTCCCGTGCTTCTGGGCGATAATATCGGCACCTGCATTACGGCTGTGCTTGCTTCGCTGCGCGCCAATATTACGGCCAAAAGGGTAGCGCTGGCGCATGTAATGTTTAACTTTATCGGCAGCATTATTTTTATAACCTTTATGGGGCTGTTTATAAAACTGGTGCTGGCAATTTCCCCGGCGGACGATATTGCACGCCAGATTGCCAACGCGCATACGGCGTTTAACGTGGTAAATACGCTGCTGTTTATGCCGTTTACCGGTTTATACATTAAATTTATAGAAAAATGCCTGCCGGGCAAAGGCGAAATTATTTCGCGCAAACCTGCATATCTTGATGAGAAAATGCTGGTAACTCCTTCTATTGCCATGGGGCTTGCCGTTAAGGAAATTGTGCGCATGGGCAATATGGCGCGCCATAATGTTGAAGTTGGCATGCAGGCACTGGAAGACAAGGACGAAAATAAAATTAAATACGTACTGGAGCATGAGCCTGTAATTGACGCACTTGAAGAAGACATAACCCGTTACCTTACCAAAATGAGCGAAAAGGAAATGGGCGCCGAGCTTTCGGCAATGCATACAAGGCTGCTGCACGCCTGCACGGATATTGAACGTATCGGCGACCACGGCGAAGCGCTTGCCAAAGATGCACGCCGCATGTTTGAAGACGATGTTAAATTCAGCGAAGAAGCCAAAACCGAACTGCGAGCTTTGGGCGAACTGGTTATGCAGGCCAGCGGCAAAGCCATGGAAGCGCTTGCCAATAACGATAAGGTGCTGGCGCAGGAAGCGTGGGATATTTGCCGTCAGGTGAAAAAAGCGCAGAAGGAAATCCGCAAAAACCATATTGTACGCCTTAACGAAAAACGCTGCGACCCTGTTGCCGGGTTTATGATGATGGAAATTTTAATAAACCTGAAGCGTGTTTCCGACCATTCCAAAAATATAAGCCAGATTGTTTTGGGAATTTTTTAAAATTAATTAAAAAAACTGTTGACAAACAGATTTTACTGCTGTATAATTAATTTCGTTATTGAGAGACGCGGAAATAGCTCAGTGGTAGAGCACCTCCTTGCCAAGGAGGGGGTCGCGAGTTCGAATCTCGTTTTCCGCTCCATGAATTGTCAGCCCGGCAGTTTACTGCCGGGTTTTTTGAATTTATTCAGAAAAGAATAATGATATATTGTAGGAATAGCAGTAAAATTCTTGTCAAGTACCGCTGGTTGTGATATTATATTATGAGCAATGTGTGTAAACAGCTGCATTTTTAACAATAAAACTAATGTAAAAAACATGCTGTAATAATCAGCACATATAATTAAGGGAGGATTTATTAATGAACGTAACAGTAGAAAGAGTCGGCAACGACGCAACTCTTAAAATCACTTTGCCCGCAGAGGAAGTAAACAAAGGCTTTAAAAAAGCCGTTGCAAAAATTGCAGGCCAGGTAAATATCCCCGGCTTCCGTAAAGGCAAAGCCCCCCGCAATATTATCGAAATGCACTATGGCAAAGAAGCAGTAAAACAAGAAGCATTTGAACTGGTTGCTAACCAGTGCTATACCGAAGCTCTGGAACAGGAAAAACTGATTCCGGTATCCGACCCGAAGGTTGAAGATTCCGTATTTGAAGAAAACAAAGATATGGAACTTACCATTAAAGTAACCCTCAAACCGGAAGTTAAACTTGGTGATTACAAAGAACTGCATGTAGAAAAAGAAGCAGTTGAAGTTACCGACGAAGCAGTTGAAGAACAGGTACAGGGCCTGCGCAGCCGCCATGCAAAAATGGTAGAAGCTGAAGAAGGCGCTGTAATTGAAAAAGGCGACTTTGCCATTATCGACTTTGCAGGCACCGTTGACGGCGAACCGTTCAGCGGCGGCGAAGGCAAAGGCTATCCTCTGGAAGTTGGCTCCAACTCCTTTATCCCCGGTTTTGAAGACCAGCTTGTAGGCCTTAAAAAAGGCGATTCCACCGATGTGGACGTAACCTTCCCGGAAGAATACTTTGTTAAAGAACTGGCCGGCAAACAGGCAATCTTCAAAGTAAATGTACAGGACGTAAAACGCAAAGAACTGCCGGAACTTACCGATGAATATGTAGCAGCAAACAGCGATTGCAAAACCGTTGAAGAACTGCGCGCAAGCTACAAAGAACGCATGCAGAAAGCAGCTGAAAACAATGCCCAGATTGCTTATGAAAAAGCACTGATTGACCTTGCAGTTGCCAATGCGGAATTTGAAGTTCCCGAAATCATGATTGAAGACCGCGTAACCCAGATGATTGACGAAATGCGCATGAGCCTTGAAGCACGCAAACTCACTCTGGAACAGTACATGCAGTACAGCGGCATCGACATGAAACAGCTTCGTGAACGCCAGCATGACGCTGCTGTTGAAAACGTTAAAACCGACCTCGTTCTTGACGCTATTGCCAAAGCTGAAAACATCCAGGTATCCATGGAAGATGTTGACAGCGAACTTTCCGCTATCGCTTCCCAGCATGGCGCAACTCTTGAAGACGTTAAGAAAATCATTAAATCCAATGGCACTATGGGTCTGCTTCTCGCAAACATTCTGCGCCGCAAAGCTGCCCATGTAATCATTGACAGCGCGAAATAATTTAAGCGCGGTTAAACCACAGTAAAGGGGTGTGACAATAATGAATTATGTGCCAATAGTTGTAGAACAGTCAAACCGCGGAGAACGCTCTTACGATATATATTCCCGCCTTTTAAAGGACAGGATAGTTTTTGTTACCGGCGAAATAGATGATACTATGGCCAATCTCGTTATCGCCCAGCTGCTCTTTTTAGAGTCGGAAGACCCCGATAAGGATATCCATCTCTACATTAACAGCCCGGGCGGCAGCGTAAGCGCCGGCCTGGCAATTTATGATACAATGCAGTACATAAAGCCTGATGTTTCCACAATCTGCATGGGCATGGCCGCCAGCATGGCATCCGTGCTTCTGGCTGCCGGTGCTCCGGGCAAACGTTTTGCCCTGCCGTACTCCAGAGTTATGATTCATCAGCCGCTGGGCGGCGTTCAGGGGCAGGCTTCCGAAATTGAAATCACCGCGCGCGAAATTCTGCGCCTCCGTGATGAAATGAACGGTATTTTAGCCAGCCATACCGGACAAACCAAAGAAAAGATTGCGCAGGATACTGACCGCGATAACTACATGTCCAGCCAGCAGGCCAAAGAATACGGCCTGATTGACGAAGTGGTATCGCGTAAACCTGCTAATGAAAAATAAAGGCTTTAAGGAGATACTCAAAATGAAATTCGGTGGGGACAATCACCATGATGCCCCGGTTTGCTCTTTCTGCGGCAAGCGCGAAGCGCAGGTCAGCAAAATGTTCAGCAAAGTGCTTGGCGAAGGTGATTTGTTTATTTGCGATGAGTGTATAAAACTCTGCAATGAAATGCTTGAAGAAGAAATGCGGGCAAGGGCTGTAAACCATACTGAAATTGCCGAACTGCCCAAACCCAAAGAAATAAAAGCAATTTTGGATGAATATGTAATCGGCCAGGAAGAAGCTAAAAAAACCCTTGCCGTAGCCGTTTACAACCACTATAAACGCATTGACTACGAACTTAACCATGTTCCCGGCGACAAGGACGTTGAACTGCAAAAATCCAACATTTTAATGCTTGGGCCTACCGGCAGCGGCAAAACACTGCTGGCGCAGACTCTGGCAAAAATATTGCAGGTTCCTTTCGCCATTGCCGACGCCACCGCTTTAACGGAGGCCGGTTATGTAGGCGAGGACGTGGAGAACATTCTGCTGCGTTTAATCCAAAATGCAGATTATGATATTGAACGCGCACAGCGCGGCATTATCTACATTGATGAAATCGACAAAATTTCGCGCAAGTCCGAAAATCCTTCCATTACGAGGGATGTTTCCGGCGAAGGCGTACAGCAGGCTCTGCTGAAAATTCTAGAAGGCACGGTTGCCAACGTTCCGCCTCAGGGCGGGCGTAAACATCCGCACCAGGAATTTTTGCAGATTGATACCACAAATATTCTGTTTATCTGCGGCGGCGCGTTTGACGGGCTGGAAAGCATCATCAGCGCACGCACAGGTAAAAAGAATATGGGCTTTGGCGCCGATATTAAAACCAAAGACGAAATCAGCCTGACGGATACCTTTAAAAAGGTATTGCCGGAAGATTTGATGAAGTTTGGTTTGATACCGGAATTTGCCGGACGCCTGCCGGTTGTTGTAACGCTTGAAGCACTGGACAAGGCTGCGCTGATTAAGATTTTGCAGGAGCCTAAAAACGCACTGGTAAAACAGTATCAGCACTTTTTGGCCATGGACAATGTAGAACTTGAATTTGAGCCGGAGGCACTGGACGCCATTGCCGAAGAAGCACTGAAACGCAGTGCCGGTGCGCGTGGACTGCGCGCCATTATTGAAGCGGTAATGCGCAATGTAATGTACGACGTGCCTTCGCGCAGTGATGTTGTAAAATGTATTGTCACGGCTGATTCTATCCGCAATCATGCAGAACCTAAAATGATTGTGGCGGCAGGCTGAAAGAAAAATAATGGGGGAAGGGGATTTTAACCTTCCCTCTTTTTGGTTTTATGGGCCTTTTGTGATACAATTATAAGAGATTTGAATTTTAATATAAAATAGGGGGATGCTAATATAAATGGAAGCATCAGGAAAATTAATGCCCCTGCTGGCGTTAAGAGGAATTATCGTATTCCCGGGAATGACGGTAAACCTTGATGTAGGCAGGGATAAATCAATAAATGCGGTTAATGCTGCCATGCAGCTTGATAAAAAAATACTGCTGGTAACTCAGCGCGATGCCGAAACCGCAGACCCGAAACGCGAAGAACTGTATAATTATGGCGTTGTTGCCGAAATTAAGCAGCTTTTAAAACTGCCGAGCGGTGCAATCCGTATTTTAATTCAGGGGCTTGAAAGGGCAGAACTTACCTCGTTAATTGACGCGCCTTTTAAAGATACTTACCTTGAAGGCTTTGCCATGCCGGTAGCCAGCGTTGAGCCGGAAGAAAATTCCGAAACCGAAGCCATGCGCCGCGTGCTGCTGCAAAGTTTTGAAAAATGGCTTGTTACCGGCAAAAAAGTAACCACCGAAGTTATGCTTAACTTTAAAAACATAACTACCGCCGGTGAAATTGCCGATATTATTGCCGGTTATTTAACAATCAGCATTGACGAAAAAGAAGAACTGCTGGAACTTGCCGATGTAAAAGAGCGTATGCACAAGCTGCATACTTTTTTGTGCAAAGAACTCGAAATTGCCGAACTCGAAAAAAACATTACGCAGGAAGTCCGCAAACAAATAGAAAAAAACCAGCGTGAATATTATCTGCGCGAGCAAATTAAGGTTATTAACAAAGAACTTGGCGAAGGCGACGAACGCCAGGCTGAAGTTGACGAATACAAAAAGCAGATGGAAGGCCGCGACCTGCCGCCTGAAGTAGCAGATAAAATTAACAAAGAGCTCGACCGCTTGTATAAAATGCCGCCGATGATGGCAGAAAGCGGCGTTATCCGCAATTATGTGGAAACGCTTCTTGCTTTGCCCTGGGGCATTTACGGCAAAGATAACTTTGATTTAAAACACGCCGAAAAAGTGCTTAACAAAGACCACTACGGCCTTGAAAAAGTTAAAGAGCGCATTTTGGAATACCTTGCGGTGCGTGCTCTTACCAAAAGCGGCAAAGGGCCTATTCTGTGCCTTGTCGGGCCGCCGGGCGTAGGCAAAACTTCACTGGCGCAGTCCGTTGCCCGCGCTATCGACCGCAAATTTACACGCATGTCGCTGGGCGGCGTGCATGACGAAGCCGAAATCCGCGGCCACCGCCGCACCTATATCGGCGCAATGCCGGGCCGCATTATTCACGGCATGCAAACCTGCGGCGTTATGAACCCGGTTTTCCTGCTGGACGAAGTGGACAAAATGTCGTCCGATTTCCGCGGCGACCCTGCTTCTGCACTGCTTGAAGTTTTAGACCCGGAACAGAACAACACCTTCAGCGACCATTATGTTGAAATACCGTTTGACCTGTCGCAGGTATTCTGGATTGTAACGGCCAACACCGTGGAAACAATTCCGCCCGCACTGCTCGACCGTATGGAAGTAGTGCAGCTTTCCAGCTATACCGAAGATGAAAAGGTAAAAATTGCCGAACTGCATCTTTTGCCTAAAGAACGCCAGAATAACGGCTTAACAGCCAAAACGCTTTCCATAACGGAAGATGCGCTGCGCATGATTATACGCGGTTATACGCGCGAAGCAGGCGTGCGCAATCTGGAACGCAAAATTGCGGCAGTCTGCCGTAAAACCGCTTTGCGCATTGTTAACGGCGAAGCCAAAAGCGCAAAAGTAACAGCTAAAAATTTACATAAATATCTCGGCAAGGTAATTTATCTGGAAGACGATGTAAGCCTCGAAGCAGCAGCCGGCATCTGCACCGGCCTTGCGTGGACCCGCGTCGGCGGCGAACTGCTTAAGGTAGAAGTTGTGGCCTGCAAAGGCAAAGGGCATCTTGCGTTAACGGGCCAGCTTGGCGACGTTATGAAGGAATCTGCCCAGGCGGGTTATACCTACATCCGCTCGCGCGCAGATGAACTTGGCCTTGCTAAAGATTTTTACGAAACTACCGATATTCATATTCACCTTCCGGAAGGCGCAATACCTAAAGACGGGCCTTCGGCCGGCATTACCATGGCAACGGCAATGATATCGGCATTAACGGGCCGCAAAGTTAAAAAGAACCTTGCCATGACTGGCGAAATAACGCTTTCCGGCAGAGTGCTTCCGGTTGGCGGCATTAAGGAAAAATTCCTGGCTGCCCACCGCTACGGCGTAAAAACCATTATTATGCCGGCTAAAAACGAGCAGGATTTGGAAGAACTGCCCGCAAACGTACGTGCAAAAATGCACTTTATTCCCGTAAAACATATGGACGAGGTGTTAAAAATAGCATTGGAGGATTAACGCGATGAACAAAGGAGTTTGGGACATAGTTCGTGCGCAGTTTGTCACGTCTGCCGTTAAGGCAGAACAGTACCCTTCGCCGCAAATGATTGAAGCCGCCTTTATCGGGCGCTCCAATGTCGGCAAATCTTCTCTTATTAACTCGCTCTGCCGCCGCAATGGGCTGGCACGCGTAAGCGCCACCCCCGGCAAAACGCAAACAATTAACTACTATTTGCTGAACGCCAAACGCAATGTAGAAGGCGGCGCCGATACAGCACAGTTTTACCTTGTCGATTTGCCCGGTTACGGCTTTGCCAAAACAGGCAAATCCAATAAAGATTTATGGTCCGGCTTTATTAGCAAATATCTTTCAGGTTCGGACAACCTGGCATTAGTATGCCAGCTGATTGATATCCGCCATAAGCCGATGGAAAGCGACATAGAGTGTTACCACTGGCTGCTGGGCTGCGGACTTAACGTGCAGATTATTCTCACTAAAGCCGATAAACTTTCCAAAAATGCAGCCATGGCCCAGAAAGCCCTTTTTAAACGCGAACTTGGGCTTGATGACAGCCGCATTATAACTTATTCGGTAACGCAGAACACTATGCGCAGTGAACTTATTAACCGTATTATGACGGCACTGGAAAACCACAGATGATTTTGTGAGCGCGCAGATTGTAGGGAGTGGTTTGTATGGGGACTTTTGACATAATGCTGCATGTAAGGCGCCTGATGATGTTCGGGCTGGCAGTGCTTATAGGCTTTCTTTTTCAATACATGGCAATACCTATACCGTTTTTGCTCGGCGGCATAGTATCATCCATGTTCTGGAAAGTTATAGGCGCACAGGTATACTGGCCGCGCCAGTGGCGCGAACTGGGCCTTTGCGTAGCCGGTTACGGCATTGGGCGCAACTTTACGGCAGAAACCATGCACGAACTTTCCATGCAGTCGCTTGGTGTGCTTGAAGCAACCGGCGCCGCCGTAGGTGCTTCGGTTATTATAGCGTGGTGGACATCGCGCCACAGCTATGCCAATCTGCAAAGCTGCGTAATGGGCTGTATGCCCGGCGGGCTTACGCAAATGATGCTTATGAGCGAAACAGACAAGCGCGTTGATTTCAGCGTGGTAATGGTAATGCAAACCCTGCGCCTCATGAGCGCCATTATCATCGTACCGTTTCTGGTTGTGCACGGCCTTGGGGCAGAAATAAAAAACACCGCACTGCCGGCAGCACAAACAGGCGGCTACACCTGGCTGTGGATGGTGCCTATTGCAGCAATTGGCGCTGTTGTTCTGCAAAAGCTGCATATACCAACGCCGCGCCTGTTGGGGCCAACGCTCGCCGCGTCTGCCTGCTCATACTTCTTCGGCACCTTTCAGCCCGTGCCAGATCCTCTCATGACGGTTGCGCAAATAAGCATCGGCCTGTACATGGGCATGCTGCTTGACCCTGCGCGCATAAAAGAAACCGCCCGCCTTATGCCGTTTATAATAACAGGCATCTTAATAATTATTGCTGTCAGCGTTGCCATGGCCTACTATCTTTCCGGCATTTACGGTTTTTCGCTTATAACCGCCTTTTTGGCAATGGCCCCCGGCGGCATTGCCGAAATGTGCCTTGCAGGCATGAGCATGGGCGAAAACGTTTCGATAATTTTAACCTATCAGCTGGTTAGAATGCTTATTTTAAATATCACCGTGCCAATGGGGCTGACGTGGTACTTTAAAGATAAATAATATCAATTAGGATATTATAACACAAAAATAAAAATGGTAAATTTTTACCAAAAGGCTTGACAACACTATTAGTAATAGTTATAATTAGGGCAACAAATCAATATTTCGTACAGGTACAGTAACTGTTTAAATGTTTATCGGTGCAAATCCGATGCGATCCCGTCGCCGTAACGGCAATAAAAGCCGGAGCCGGTCACCCAGCCTGTATAAGCATCACTGCTTGACCTGCGGGAGACAGGAAGGAGATGTTTACTAACCAACCGGCTTTGTTTATGTGAGAGTGGCAGGGCCTCTTGATTGTAATTATCTGAACCCGTCTTTTCGTTTTGGAAAGACGGGTTTTTTATCTTGCCTGCGCAGGTTGGAATATTGATTTTTAAAATTCATTTAACATTCTCAGATACTCATTCTCTACTCCTCTTGCAGTGCCCGTTGGGGTGCAGGTGCTGCTTTGGCCGCCGTGCTTTTACGGCGGCTGTTTTATTTTGCCGCAAAAAGTTGAGCAAAACCTCTTTTGCTGTTATACTTAAAACAGAAAAAATATTTTCAGGAGGTTTTAAAATGAAAGTAATTTCTACAGAAAAAGCTCCGGCTGCTATTGGCCCATACTCTCAGGCAATTGAAATTGGCGGCATGCTTTTTGCTTCCGGGCAGATTCCTGTTGACCCTGCTACCGGCGAAGTGCCGGAAGGCATTACCGCACAGGCAGAACAAAGCTGCAAAAATGTAGGCGCAATTTTGGCAGAAGCAGGCCTTGGCTACGAAAACGTAGTAAAAACTACCTGCTTTTTGGCAGATATGGCAGACTTTGCCGCCTTTAACGAAGTTTACGCAAAATACTTTACCGGCAAACCTGCACGCAGCTGCGTTGCCGTTAAAGGCATACCCAAAGGCGTACTTTGCGAAATTGAAGTAATTGCCGCAAAATAACAAACTAACAAAAAAGGTTGTACCGGCTGGCAAAAGCCATACAGTACAACCTTTTTTATTTTTATCTCGTAGTAAATAACGGCATGAAAAAAACCGTATAACACGGTTACACGGCTTCCTTCTGACTTAAAATCACATAGGGGAGACCGATGCGACCAAACATCAATACTCCGTGCTTTTATTATACAATTTTAAAGTTTTATTTGCAAGTGCCTGTACAGTGCTGAACGCCGTACAGGCTTTTTATTTTGCTTAATGGGCGGTTTAAAAATTATGGTGCGTTTCGCTGCAGGGGTTAATATGCACCATGCAGTGCTTAACTTCCGGAAACTGTTTTTCTATCTGCTCGTGAATGTTTTCGGCAATGGAGTGTGCTTCAACAAGGGTTAAGTGGTCGTCTGCGCTTATTTCCACATCCACATATACGCGCGAGCCAAAAATGCGCGTTTGCAGTTTGTCTACGTGGTCTACGCCTTTTTGTGCGGCAATAAGCTCCTGCATTTTTTCAACTGTTTCTTCGTCGCAGCTGCGGTCTACCATACGGTCAATGGCGTCGGTAAAAACATCGTATGCGCCTTTAATAATCATCAGGCAAATGGCAATGGCGGCCAGCGGGTCAAAAATGGGGTAGCCAAGCATGGCTCCGCTGATGCCGATAAGGCTGCCAACTGAGGTTAAGGCGTCGTTGCGGTGGTGCAGGGCGTCTGCCAAAAGCGCGCCGCTGTTTATTTTTTTTGCTACGCTGCGGGTGTACCAGTACATGCCTTCCTTGCTTATAATGGCAAGGGCTGCAACGGCAAGCGTTATGCCGTCCGGCGCGGCCAGTTCGCCTTCGGCGGAAAAGTGCAGTATTTTTTGTATTCCGGCAAAGCCGATGCCTGCACCTGCCAGTGCCAGAAGAGCCGACATGATGATGGAGGCAACACATTCCATGCGTTCGTGCCCGTACTGATGTTCCATATCGGAGGCTTTGTGCGATATTTTTATGCCGGCCATAACAATAAGGTTGCTGAAAATATCAGACGCCGAATCGACTGCATCCGAAACAAGGGCGGCCGAATGACCCAAAATGCCTGCGGCAAATTTGGAGGCTGCCAGAAACACGTTAAGGGCAATGCCTTTTTTTACCGTGCTGAGGGCAAGGGTTTGATTTAAAGATTGGTCTTGCTGCATTTAAATTTCTCCTTAAAACAAAATACATCTGCGGAACTACTCCTGTCCCGCAGATGTAGGATAATCTGCTGCCGTAAGGCCCGGCCGGTTTTACGGCCTGATCAGCTTGTACTGTAGTTGCAGTGCAAAAAGATTAACTAAATTGTAATAAGGCTTTGTTTTTTTGTCAAGTATGTTTTGTAAAAGTTTATTTACAAAAAAGTTTACTAAAACTTATTGACAAAACTTGTTAGCGGTAGTAAACTACAATTTGCAAAGAAAGTTAGAATAAACTAACTTAAAAAGCAATATAAGGTTAGCTCCGGCTATACAGAAGAAGGGGATGGTTCCAATTATGCCGTTGACTTTTGCCGCAACCGGCGAGGTAAATACCATTAAAGCCGTACGCGGAAGAAATGAAACAGTACGTTTTTTGGAAAGCATGGGGTTTGTAGAAGGGGCAGCTATTACCGTCGTATCCAAACTTGCCGGAAATTTAATCGTCAATGTTAAAGACGCGCGTGTTGCTTTAAACAAAGATCTTGCTTCAAAAATAATGATTTAACGGAGGTATGCCATGAAAACGCTTAAAAATGTTGAGTGCGGCCAGACTGTTAAAGTAAGCCGGCTTGGGGGAGAAGGCGCTGTAAGACGCCGTATTATGGATATGGGCATTACCAAGGGCACAGAAATTTATGTGCGTAAGGTTGCGCCGCTCGGTGACCCTATTGAAGTAACTGTAAGGGGCTACGAGCTTTCGCTGCGCAAAGGCGAAGCTGAAAACATTGTGGTTGAATGATTTGAGGAGGGATTGAAGTGGCTGTAAAAATTGCATTGGTTGGCAACCCTAACTGCGGCAAAACAACCATGTTTAACAATTTAACCGGCGCAAACCAGTATGTTGGCAACTGGCCGGGCGTTACTGTTGAGAAAAAAGAAGGCAGGTTAAAAGGTTACAGCGATGTAATTGTTACCGACCTGCCGGGTATTTATTCGCTTTCTCCGTATACTTTGGAGGAAGTTGTTTCCCGTAATTATATTATTAATGAACATCCTGATGTTATTTTAAACCTGGTGGACGGTTCCAACATTGAACGCAACCTGTATTTAACAACTCAGCTGCTTGAAATGGGCGTGCCTGTTGTTATTGCGCTGAATATGATTGATATTGTCCGTAAAAACGGCGATAAAATTGATACTGCGGCGCTTGGCAGAAAACTTGGCTGCCCGGTTGTTGAAACTTCCGCTTTAAGCGGGCTGGGGCTGAAAGAAGCTGCCGCCAAAGCCGTTGAAATGGCCAAGACCAAAAATGTTGAGTGCAAACCCTTGCATTTTAACGCTGATGTGGAAAAAGCGCTGGAAGAAATTAAATACATTATGGGCAGTTCCCTGCCGGAAACCGGTGCAAGATGGACGCTTGTTAAATTGTTTGAGCGTGACCGCGAAGTATGGGCTAAATATAATCTGCCGGATGTTATTCAAAAGCAGCTTGAAAAAATTATTGCCGGCGTTGAAGAAAAGCTTGATGACGACTGCGAAAGCATCATTACCAACGCCCGCTATGATTACATTACCGGCTTAATGGCCGATTGCGTTAAAAAAGTTAAAGTAGGCATGACTACTTCCGATAAGATTGACCAGATTGTTACGAACCGCATTTTGGCTCTGCCGATTTTTGCAGCCGTAATGTTCTTTGTTTATTACATTGCCGTTACTACAATCGGTACGGATGTTACCGACTGGACCAATGACGTGCTGTTCGGCGAAATGATTATGCCTTCCGTACAGGAAGCTATGGAAAATGCCGGTGCTGCCGAATGGCAGGTATCGCTGGTGGTTGACGGCATTATCGGCGGCCTTGGCGCACCGATTGGCTTTGTGCCGCAGATGGCGATTATGTTCTTCCTGCTGGCGCTGCTTGAGGACTGCGGTTATATGGCGCGTATCGCGTTTATTATGGACCGTATTTTCCATAAGTTCGGCCTGTCCGGCAAAAGCTTCATTCCGTTCCTTATTTCCTCCGGCTGCGGCGTGCCCGGTATTCTGGCAACCCGCACTATCGAAACTGAAACCGACCGCCGTATGACGATTATGACGACAACCTTCATTCCCTGCGGCGCAAAACTGCCGGTTATCGCTTTGATTGCCGGTGCAATTATGGGCGGCGACTGGTACATGGCGCCGATTATGTACTTCATCGGCATTATTTCCGTTGTATTTTCCTGCCTGATTTTAAAGAAAACCGAAATGTTTGCAGGCGACCCTGCACCGTTTGTTATGGAACTGCCGCAGTACCATATTCCGGCAGCTAAAAATGTATTGCTGCATACCTGGGAACGCTGCTTTGCTTTCATTAAAAAGGTTGCAACCGTTCTGTTCCTTGTCTGCGTGGTAATGTGGTATCTGTCCACCTACGGCATTGGCGCTGAAGGTTACGGCATGGTAGAACCTGAAGACAGCTTTATCGCTTCCATGGGCGGGGCAATCGCCTGGATTTTTGCGCCGCTTGGCTTTGGCGAATGGCAGGCTGTTGCGGCTTCTATCTCCGGCTTCGTTGCAAAGGAAGCCATTGTCAGCACCATCGGCGTATTGATTGGCGTTGGCGAACTTGCTGAAGACGATGCAAGCCTGTGGGCAGCAACTATGGGCATGTTCCAAAACCCGATGGCGGCGTTCAGCTTCCTGGTGTTCAACCTGCTTGACAGCCCGTGCCTGGCAGCAATTACCACCATGAACAAAGAGCTCGGCAGCCGCAAATGGCTGTGGTTTGCAATCATCTTCCAGAACGTATTTGCTTATGCCATGACCTTTATGATTTATCAGTTCGGGCTTGTGCTTATCATGGGCGAAGCCTTTACGGGCATGACTGCTGCCGCCTGCGTGGTTGCGCTCATCATGCTGTACATGATGTTCCGCCCGGCGCCGAAAGCTAAAGAATCTCTGCGTTCGGTAAATGCTTAATTAAAACCTTTGTGATATAATAATGTTAAAACGTAAACTGCGCGGGCTTTGTTCCTGCGCAGTTTAAAGCGTCTTTTAAAGAAAGGAGCAAACAGCTGTGGCTACATGGATTATCAGTGCTGTTTTACTTGCTGCAATTGTTATGGCGGCGCGCTATTGCTGGAAAAAATTCCGCCGCGGCGAATGTATAGGTTGCCCGGGCGGTGGCTGTTCCGGCTGCGAAAGCGGCGGCTGCTGCCATTGCCACGAACCTGCCGGTAAAACAAAATAACTTTATAAACCTGTTCTGCGCTTGACAGCGCGCCTTGAAATTGATAAGATATTAACTATCAAAATACTGTTAATAACTATGAACGGAAGTAGTAAAAGCACAGGCTTTTGCAGAGAGGGCGCGCACGGCTGCAACGTGCCTAAAGCAATGGCTTTGAAGTAGTCCGGGAGTTGGCATGCTGAACTGAAAGTAAGCTTGCCCGTAAGCGTGCGTTAAGCGTTTCAAGGTGTCCGGCTTTGGCCGGGAAGATAGGTGGTACCGCGATTTTGTCGTCCTGTTTGTAATAAACAGGACGTTTTTTATTACTTTTGCAAATTTATGACTGGAGGAATAAACATGACAGAAGAACACAACATCCCCAAAGTTTATGACCCCGCTTCTGTTGAAAAGAAATGGTACGAATTTTGGGAAAAGAACAGATATTTCCATGCAGAGCCGGAACCGGGCAAAAAGCCGTTCAGCATTGTAATTCCGCCTCCGAACATTACCGGCAAGCTGCACATGGGCCATGCGCTTGACAACACCTTGCAGGATATTTTAATCCGCTGGCACCGCATGATGGGCGACAACACTTTATGGATGCCCGGTTATGACCATGCAGGCCTTGCCACTCAGATTAAAGTAGAAGAAGTGCTGAAAAAAGAAGAAGGCAAAACCCGTTTTGACCTTGGCCGCGAAGAATTTGTAAAACGTGTTTGGGCATGGAAGGAAGAATACGGCGACCGTATTATTAACCAGTTAAAATGCCTGGGCATTTCGTGCGACTGGGAACGCAAGCGCTTTACCATGGACGAAGGGTGCAGCCGCGCCGTACGCGAAACTTTTGTAAGCCTGTTTGAAAAAGGGCTTATTTATAAAGGTACCCGCATTACCAACTGGTGCGTTAACTGCCATACCGCTTTAAGCGATATCGAAGTTGAACATGAAGATACTCCTGGCCATTTGTGGTATGTACGCTACCCGGTTGTTGGCGAAGAAGATACCTATTTAACCATTGCCACCACCCGTCCGGAAACGATTCCCGGCGATACCGCGGTTGCAGTTAACCCGGAAGATGAACGCTATGCAAAACTTATCGGCAAAACTTTGCGCCTGCCGATTTTGAACCGTGAAATTCCGGTAATTGCCGACAGCTATGTTGATACCAAATTCGGTACCGGCGCTGTAAAAATTACCCCTTCGCATGACCCTAATGACTATGAAATGGGCCTGCGCCATAACCTGCCGGAGATTGTTGTTATCGGCAAAGATGGCGTTATGACGGAAGAAGCAGGGCCGTTTGCAGGTTTGGAACGCTACGAATGCCGAAAGCAGATTGTTGCGCGTTTAAAAGAAGAAGGCTATCTTGTAAAAATAGAAGAACACAGCCACGCTGTTGGCCATTGCCAGCGCTGCCATAATATTGTAGAGCCGCTTGTTTCCACGCAGTGGTTTGTAAAAATGCAGCCGCTTGTAAAAGCCGCTGTGGACTGCGTTACCGACGGGCGCACCCAGTTTGTGCCGGAACGCTTTACCAAAAACTACACCGGCTGGATGGAAAATATTCACGACTGGTGCATCAGCCGCCAGATTTGGTGGGGCCACCGCATTCCTGTTTGGTACTGCGACGACTGCGGTGAAATGAGCGCCAGCCGCACCGACCTTGAAAAATGCCCGAAATGCGGCAGCACGCATATCCATCAGGACGAGGACGCGCTGGACACCTGGTTCAGCTCCGCTCTGTGGCCGTTCTCTACCATGGGCTGGCCGGACAACACCGAATTGCTTAAACAGTTCTATCCTACCAGTGTGCTTGTAACCGGTTACGACATTATTTTCTTCTGGGTTGCGCGCATGCTGATTATGGGCATGGAATTTATGAAGGAAATTCCGTTTGAAAAAGTATTTATCCACGGCCTTGTGCGCGACAGCCAGGGACGCAAGATGAGCAAATCGCTCGGCAACGGCATCGACCCGCTGGAAGTTATTGAAAAATACGGCGCCGATACCCTGCGCTTTATGCTTATTACCGGCAACACTCCGGGCAACGATATGCGTTTTTACTGGGAACGCGTGGAAGGCACCCGCAACTTTGCCAACAAAATTTGGAACGCATCGCGCTTTGCGCTGATGAATATGGAAGGCTACGACAAGGACGCAGAACTTGCGCCTTATACGCTGGCTGATAAATGGATTCTTTCGCGTTTGCAGGATACCGTTAAAGACGTTACCGGCCTGTTGGAACGTTTTGAGCTTGGCGAAGCAGGACGCGCCATTTACGATTTTATCTGGAGCGAAGTTTGCGACTGGTACATTGAAATTGCCAAACCGCGCCTTTACAACAAAGATGCTGCGGCTGAACGCGCAACGGCGCAGCATGTACTGGCAACCGTGCTGGTATCTGCCATGAAGCTTTTGCACCCGTACATGCCGTTTATTACCGAAGAAATTTACCAGTGCCTGCCGCACGAAGCGGAAAGCATTATGATTTCCAAATGGCCTGTGGCTGACGAAAGCCTGGTTGACCCCGAAGCAGAATGCGGCATGAACGCCATTATGGACAGCATTAAGGCTATCCGCAATATGCGCGCCGAAGTTAATGCCAACCCGGGCAAGAAAATTCCGGCAATTATGCTTGTAAGCGAAGATTTGCGCGAGGTTGTTGCCCATAACGACAGCTACATTAAACTGCTGGGCGGCATTGATAACCTTGAGCTGCGCCCGCTTAACGGCGAAAAACCGGAAAACGCTATGGCAGCCGTTGTAACCGGCATTGAAGTATACCTGCCTTTAGCCGGTTTGATTGACGTTGAAAAAGAAACCCAGCGCCTGAGCAAAGAACTTGCTGCAATGGAAAAAGATTTGCAGCGCGCTGGCGGAAAACTGAACAATGCAGGATTTTTGGCTAAAGCGCCGGAAGACGTTATTGCCAAAGAACGCGCTAAATATGAAGAATTAAGCGGTAAAATTGAAGCCGTGAAAAAACGTATGGCATATTTGGCAGAATTAAAGTAAAATTAAATAAAGGGTTGAAACGGCACGGCAGTTTTGGCCGTGCCGTTTTGCATATATTAACATAACCGGGAGAAAAGCAATGAATTATAATGAAAGTTTGGCTTATTTGGACAGCCTTGGAAAATTTGGCATTAAACTTGGAATGGAGCGCATTGAAGCGCTTTTAAAAGAGCTTGACAATCCGCAGGATAAATTTAAAAGCGTGCATGTAACGGGAACTAACGGCAAAGGTTCCGTAAGCAGCATGATTGCCAATATTCTTTTGGCAGGTAATTTGAAAACCGGCAAGTTTATTTCGCCGCATCTTGTAAAATACAATGAACGCATCAGCATTAACAATAACGATATTACGGACGAGGCTTTTGCACTGGTTATAAGCGCCGTTAAGCAGGCGGCAGACAGCATTGTTGCCAAGGGCGTGTGCGAACAGCCCACTCAGTTTGAAGTTTTAACGGCGGCGGCTTTTTTGCATTTTGCTTTGGAAAAAGTTGATTATGCCGTTATAGAAGTAGGGCTTGGCGGCCTGTGGGACAGCACTAACGTAATTACGCCGGTGGTAAGCGTTATTACCAATGTGGCGCTTGACCACTGCGACAAGCTCGGCACTACCATAGAGCGCATTGCCATGCAGAAGGCCGGCATTATAAAAGAAAAAGTGCCTGTTGTTACAGCGGCTGCTGGCGACGATGCCATTGGGCCTATCCGCGCAGTAAGCATGTTTAAGCAGGCGCCGGTGTATATTTACGGGCGCGCTTTTTGGGGCGAAGAAAAAGAAAGCACGATGGACTGGCAGACTTTTACCCTGCATGCAGGCGATGTTTACAGCAGCGATTACACCATTAAACTGGCCGGTGAACATCAGATTGCCAATGCTTCGGTGGCAATAGTGGCGGCCAAACTTGTTTCCAAGCAGGATGACCGCATTAATGAACTTGCGCTGCATATCGGCGTTGCCAATACCTTCTGGCCCGGAAGGCTGGAGCGCATTGGCGAAAAGCCGGATGTTATTTTAGACGGCGCGCATAACCCCAACGGTGCGGAAGCGCTGCGCAAGGCGCTTGATAAATTTTATCCGAATCAGAAACGCATTTTTGTTATCGGCATGATGGGAGATAAGGATATGCAGCAAGTTCTGCATACCATTGTGCGCCCGATGGATTTGGTTTACACCGTACCGGCGGACGGCGGCGAACGCGCTGCCAAGCCGCAGGAGCTGGCAAATATTATCGGCGCTAATGCCGCGCCGCGCAGTGATGTTTATAAGGCATACCTTGAAGCGGTTAACGAAGCCGGCAGTAACGGCGTTGTAGTTATTTGCGGTTCGTTATATTTGGTTGGCACGTTTAAAACAAGATTAATGGAAGAAAAGGCAAGGTGCAATTAATGGGCGGCGTTGCCAAATACCACAGTGCAGAAAAATATGTATTTTTGCTGCTGCTTTTTACGGTGGCAGTAATACCGGTAAACCAGGTGTTTACGCTGCTGATGATGGCGGTAACTTTTTTTGCCGGGCTGGCGGTGGCCGTTAAGTACCGCAAATTAAAGCGCGTGCCTGTGCTGCCGCGCGTGCAGCAGGGGCTTTTATACCTGCTTTTGGCAATTACCTGGTATTCGCTGCGCTTTTCGGCAGATAGTGCCGTTTCGGCCTATAATTTTGGTTACGTTGTGGGGCAGTACGTGCTTTTGGTATGGCTTGTGCTGCGCTATGGCGGCGACGGCAAACTTGATTTTGACTGGCAGAAGCCGCGCGAATGGCCGCGCCCTTTGCAGCTTTTAGCCGTGCTTTTGCTGGCAGGCCTTGCCAACGGCTTGCTTGGCGTTTACCAGCATTTTACCGGTGTTGTGCCTACCGACCCGTGGGTAGACCCTTCGCAGTTTCCGGAGCTTAAAACACGCGTGGTCGGCACTTTAATTAACCCCAACATTTTTGCCGGTTATCTGGTGCTGCTTTTAAGCATAGCCGTGCCGTTTATAAAAATAACAACAGGTAAAATACGCGGCTTTTTAATGGTGATGGCAGCAGTGCTTGGCATAAGCCTTGTTTATACTTTTTCGCGCGGCAACTGGGTGGCCTGCGCCTGCGCCATGATTTTTTACTTTTTGTTTTTCTGGCGCAAATGGCTTATTCCGCTGGCAGTTTGTGCGGCAGGCGGCGTATATTTTATGCACGGTGCGGTATGGCACCGGCTGATGTCTATTTTCGGCACGCAGGATACCTCCGTGGCGCTGCGCTTTGCCTACCTTAAAAGCACGCTTTTTATTATAGAAGAACACCCATACGGCGTAGGCTGGTACGGGTTTCAGTATATTTACCCGGAATACGATTTTTATTTGAACAACCCCAATGTAATTATGTACCACTGCCATAACCTGATGCTTAATATTCTGGCAGAACTTGGCTGGCACGGGCTGGTTGTTTTTGTGCTGGTGCTTGCCGTTTTTGCCTGGCATGCCTTTAAATTGGCAGCAAAAGGTGTGCGCCCGTGGCTGCGCGCCGTAGGGCAGGGTTATTTGGCAGCTTTGGTTGGTATTTTGGCAGGCGGCCTTACCGACCATGTATACTTTAATATGGATATGGGACTTTTGTTCTGGTGCGTGTCGATGGTAATGATGCAGTGCAGCCTTTTAAACAGGCTGAGCCGCAGCGGGCGGCAGAAAATTGCTTTACATACCGGGACAGACACGCTACAATAAAATCAGAAAATTTTTAATTTTTATGGAGGGAAAAATGAATTTAAAGGATGTACAGAGGGTTTTAAAAGCAAAAATCCTTGTGGGAGAAGAATTGATGGAACGCCCAGTTGAAACCTGCTGCGGCAGCGACCTTATGAGTGATGTGCTGGCTTTTACCAAATGCAATACCCTTTTGTGTACAGGCCTTACAAATATGCAGGTTATCCGTACGGCGGGCATTACCGATTTGTGCGGCATTATTATAGTACGCGGCAAACTGCCCGGGCCGGATTTTCTAGACTTTGCGCGTGAAGCGCAGATGCCGGTGCTTTCAACAAACTGCACTCTGTTTGAAGCCTGCGGGCTGTTATATGTGGCCGGGCTGCGCGGATGTTCGCAGGAAAAAGGGGGCTGCGGGTTATGACGGAGGCTAAATCTGTAAAAATAAGCTATGATGTGGCAGGCGGCGATTTTGACCGTGCCGGGGAAGCCTCGAGCGGCATTAAGCGCATGCTGCAAAAAATAGGCATACCGGCAGATATTGTGCGCCGCATAGCCATTGGCACTTATGAGGCGGAAATGAACGTGCTTATTCACGCCGGCGGCGGCAAGGTTGCTGCGGAAATTTTTCAGGACCATACAGTAATAAATATTACCGACCACGGCCCAGGCATACCTGATATTAAGCTTGCCATGCAGGAAGGCTGGTCGACAGCGCCGGATTATATCCGCCAGATGGGTTTTGGCGCCGGTATGGGGCTGCCAAACATGATGAAATGCAGCGATAAATTTGACATACAATCGAAAATAGGAGAAGGAACTTCCATCACAATGGAGTTTAAGCATATCAGCGAAGACTTGTAAAAGAGGTGAGCCCATTGGCAGAAGGCTATATTCATTCCGTCCGCTTTGTTCCTTCGAAATGCAAAGGCTGCGTAACCTGCGTTAAGGCGTGCCCTACCGATGCTATCAGGGTGCGCAACGGCAAGGCCGAACTTATCGCGGCGCGCTGCATAGACTGCGGCGAATGTATGCGCCGCTGTGCGTATCACGCGGTAGAAGCATATTCGGACAAACTGGAAGAAATAAAAAAATACCAATATAATATCGTTTTGCCTCCTCCTTCGCTGTACGCGCAGTTTCCGGCCGATATTTCGGAGGAAACAATACGTGGGGGCTTAAGCAACCTTGGCTTTGATGAAATTTTTGACGTGGCTGTGGCTTCGGAATATATTTCCCTGGAAATTGCAGACTACATTAAAAACTACAATGGCGGGCGCAAGCCTTTAATTTCGTGTACCTGCCCGGCAGTGCTGCGCCTTATTCAGGTTAAGTTCCCGGAACTTATCAAACAGGTGGTGCCGGTGCTGCCGCCTGTGGAGGCTGCCGCAATTTATGTAAAAAAAGAAGCCATGGAACGGCTGGGGCTTGAAGAATCACAGATTGGCGTATGGTTTCTGGCTCCCTGCCCGTCGAAAGACGCCAATATCCGCCAGTCGGTAGACGTAGTGCATACGCAGCTCAGCGGTAGCATTGCCATTTCGGAAATTTACGGCAGGCTGATGCGTTCTATCGGCAGCATTAAAGAAAGCAAAAAAATAACCGCGGCTTCTTCCTACGGCATGGGCTGGGGCTGTTACGGCGGCGAGCTTGCGGCCGTAGGCGTGGAAAAAGGGCTGGCGGTGCATGGCATAGAAAACGTATATGACGTGCTGGAGCAGATTTCCATGAATAAAATGCCGGATGTTGATTATGTGGAATGCAGCGCGTGCAGCGGCGGCTGTATCGGCGGCCCGCTGACGGCTGAAAATAAATTTGTGGCGGAAAAGAACCTTAAGCTGCGCCTTGCGCGGATGCGTGAACACGAACCGGCAGACAGGGTGGAGGCAATGAAGCAGAGCATGGTCTGCGAGGGCTTCCCCAAATCCGGCGCTTATGTAAAAAAACTGGTGCCGCGCCCGATGATGCAGCTTGACGACGATATTTTGGAAGCCATGAAAAAGTTTGAACAAATGGAAGAAGTGCTCAATTCCCTTCCTGGGCTGGACTGCGGTGCCTGCGGCGCGCCAAACTGCCAGTGCCTTGCGGAAGATATTGTTCAGGGTAAGGCAACGGAAATAGACTGTATTTTTAAACTGCGTGCCAGCGTTAAAAAACTTGCGCACGGCATGCTGGAACTTGCACGGCAGATACCTATTGACAATAACGATTTTAACGATAACGGAGAAGAAAACAATGCAGATAAAGGAAGTAATTAACAGCTTGAATTTGCAGCTTTTAACGCATACCGGCGATATGCAGGCCGAGGTTACGGGCGGCTATGCTTCTGACCTTTTAAGCAATGTTATGGGGCAGGCCGAACCCGGCATGGTATGGGTAACAATGCAGGGGCATCAGAACGTGGCTGCAGTGGCATCTTTAATAGGCCTTTCGGCAGTGGTTGTGGCAGGCGGCGCCCCGGTAGAAGAAGAAACGCTGAAAAAAGCCGATGCCAACAATATAAACATTGCCGTTACTGATTTGCCTGCTTATGTTGTAGCCGGGCAGCTTTATGCCCTTGGCATTACCAACGGAAAATGAAAACCTTACTGGCTGATTTCCATATCCATACCTTGCTTTCGCCCTGTGCGGAAATAGAAATGACGCCGCACCATATTGTTATGCGGGCGGCGCAGTACGGCGTAGACGCGGTTGCCATTACGGACCATAACGCTTCCGCCAATGCCGCGGCTGCGGTTGAAGCAGCCAAAAACTACGGCGTTAAGGTTTTTCCGGGCATGGAAGTTGAATGCCGCGAAGAAGCGCACATAGTTGTGCTGTTTGATACGCTGGAGCAGCTGGCCGCGTGGCAGAAAATAGTTGATGCCAATATGAGCGGGCTTAAAAACAATGCAGAGCGTTTTGGCGCGCAGTTTATTGTTGATGATGATGACAACTTTATAGCCGAAGAAGAACGCATGCTGCTTGGGCCATTAAAACTGCCCGCTGCGGAAGTTATACAAAAAGTAAACGCCATGGGCGGCATGGCAATAGCCGCGCATGTGGACAGGCCCTCGTACAGCCTTTTGATGCAGCTTGGCTTTCTGCCTTCGGATATGGGGCTGGCAGCGGCTGAAATAAGCCCTGCCGGCATTATGGAATTAAAAGAACAGAAGCTGAAACTGGCGCTTGGCGGCTTAAACTATGTTACCGACAGCGACGCGCACATGATGGACAGCTTTATTAACGGCCCTAAAAATTTAATTACGGTTAAAAGTTTAACGGTGGCAGAGCTGAAACTGGCGCTTGCGGCAGAAGACGGGCGCAGCTGGCAGCCGGGCTATTTTTTGGAGAACCGTGATTATTAAAAATGATATAGTGTACACTAATCAAAGTATACATGTTAATTAGTGTTGCATATAAGCCGGTGTTTTGTTATAGTAATATATGTACATTTAAATTTAACAGTAAGGAGAGAATGTACTATGAGCTTTGTGGAGAGAACATGCAGCTGCTGCGGCGGCGAAAATCCGGAAAAGACCCGCATTGACGCAATCCTTGCCAAATATGAAGGCGTTAAGGGCGCACTGATTCCGATTTTACAGGAAGTACAATCCTTGTATAATTACCTGCCGAAAGACGCGCTGGAATATGTTGCCGCACAAACCGGCACCCCCATTGCGCAGATTTACGGCGTTGTAACTTTTTATTCGCAGTTCCATCTTAATCCGCGCGGGCGCAATATTATCCGCGTATGCCAGGGCACTGCCTGCCACGTACGCGGCGGTAAAACTATTCTGCAGGCGCTGGAAAAAGAACTTGACATTAAAGCAGGGCATACAACTGACGACCTGCGCTTTACGCTGGAAACGGTTGCCTGCATCGGCGCATGCGGCCTGGCCCCTGTTATGCAGGTTAACGAAGATACCCACGGCAGGCTGACGCCGGATAAATTAAAGGCTATTTTGGCAAAATACCAGTAATTATGAGAGAACTTTCACTGCATATACTTGATTTGGCGCAAAACTCGGTTGAAGCCGGTGCCCGTAATCTGCAAATTGACATTGATGAAAACGAAAACGGATATTTTACTTTTTCCATCAGTGACGACGGGCGCGGCATGACGGAAGAAATGGTTAAAAAAGTGCGCGACCCGTTTGTTACTACACGCCTTACGCGCAAAGTAGGCATGGGCATACCCTTTATGGATATGGTAACAAGCCAGTGCGGCGGTTATTTTGATATTAAATCGCAGCCGGGAGAGGGCACAGTCGTTAAAGCCGCTTTTAAGGCAGATAACATTGACCGTCCGCCTTTGGGCGATATTGCAGGCAGCATTGCCGTTTTGCTGGCAGGCGCGCCTGAGCTTAACCTTGTTTTTAACTATAAAGCGGCAAACGGCGCTTTTTGCTTTGACACGCGGCAAGTGCGTGAGGTTTTGGGGCAAGACACCGATTTTGCGCATCCGGAAATTTACCGCTGGACTGAAGAATATCTGAGGCAGCAGCTTGGCGCGCTGCATGCCGGGCAGGAGGAATAAAATGAAAACTTTGGAGGATTTGAAGGCTTTAAGGGAAAAGCTGAAAAACGATATTAAAGTCCGTCAGAACAGTACTACCAAAATTATTATCGGCATGGGCACCTGCGGCATTGCTGCCGGTGCGCGCGAAGTAATGAAAGCCGTGCTTGACGAACTGGCTGTACGCCATCTGACGGATGTGCAGGTGCAGCAGACCGGCTGCATCGGCATGTGCGAAAAAGAAGTGCTGGTGGATGTTGTGCGGCCCGGAGAACCGCGCATTACCTACGGCAAAGTAAAACCGGCAGATGTTAAAAAAATTATTGCCGAACACGTAGTTAACGGCAGAGTAGTGCAGGAGCTTGTTGTAGGCAAGATAGAACAGGAATAAAATCGGGGAGGGTTTTTTATGCAGCATATAAGAGCACATGTCCTTGTCTGCGGCGGTACCGGCTGTAAATCTGCGGGCAGCAAAGAAGTGCAGCTGGAGTTTGCCAAACAGCTTGAACAAAAAGGGCTGAGCGACGAGGTTATGATTGTAGAAACCGGCTGCCACGGCTTTTGCGAGCATGGCCCGCTGGTAATTATTTACCCGGAAGGTACTTTTTACTGCCGCGTAAAACCGGAAGATGTGGAAGAAATTGTAGAAAGCCATCTGTTTAAAGGGCGCATTGTTGAGCGTCTTTTATACCACGAACCGCTTACGCATGAACAGATTCCTTCCTATTCGGAAATTAATTTTTATAAAAAACAAAAACGCCTGGTGCTTGAACACTGCGGCGCCATTAACCCTGAACAGATAGAAGAATATATTGCGGTAGGCGGATATGAGGCGCTTGCCAAAGCCGTTACCACCATGACTCCGCAGGAGGTTATTGACGAAGTTAAAAAATCCGGCCTGCGCGGACGCGGCGGCGGCGGTTTTCCCACTGGTATGAAATGGCAGTTTGCCGCTAATTCCGTAAACGATAAAAAATATGTTATCTGCAACGCCGACGAGGGCGACCCCGGTGCTTTTATGGACCGCAGCGTGCTTGAAGGCGACCCGCATAAAGTGCTTGAAGGTATGGCAATCTGCGGTTATGCCATCGGTGCCGACGAAGGCTATATTTATGTGCGTGCGGAATATCCGCTGGCTATCAAGCGCCTGCGCATAGCTATTGACCAAGCCGAACAAATGGGCCTTTTGGGCAAGAGTATTTTCGGCAGCAAATTCAGTTTTAAAATTCATATAAAAGAAGGCGCCGGTGCCTTTGTATGCGGCGAAGAAACCGCGCTTATGGCATCTATCGAAGGACGCCGCGGCATGCCGCGCCCACGCCCGCCGTTCCCGGCAGTATCGGGCCTGTGGGGCAAGCCTACCAATATTAACAACGTAGAAACTTTCGCCAACGTAGCTTCCATTATTACCAATGGCGCAGACTGGTACTGCGGTTTCGGCACGGAAAAATCCAAAGGAACCAAAGTATTTGCCCTTACCGGTAAAATCAACAACACGGGCCTTGCCGAAGTGCCGATGGGCATTACCATGCGCGAGATTATTTTTGATATCGGCGGCGGCATTACCAACGGCAAAAAATTCAAAGCCGTACAGATTGGCGGCCCGTCCGGCGGCTGCCTGCCTGAATCCATGCTCGACCTTTCCGTTGATTACGATTCGCTGATTTCCGTCGGCGCAATGATGGGCAGCGGCGGCCTTGTAGTTATGGACGAAGACACCTGCATGGTTGACGTTGCCAAATTCTTCCTTAACTTTACGCAGTCCGAATCCTGCGGCAAATGCACTCCCTGCCGCGAAGGCACCAAACGTATGCTGGAAATTTTAACCCGCATTACGGAAGGGCAGGGGCGCGAAGGCGATATTGAACTTTTGGAGGAACTGGCCAGCAATATTAAAGAAACTGCACTCTGCGGCCTCGGGCAGACAGCGCCTAACCCCGTACTCAGTACGCTTAAATATTTCCGCGACGAATACGAAGCGCATATTAAAGAAAAACGCTGCCCGGCAGGAGTATGCGAAAAACTTGCCAACTATCAGATTACGGATAAATGCAAAGGCTGCGGTCTCTGCGCACGCCAGTGCCCGGTTCAGGCTATCAGCGGCCAGCCGCGCAGCCAGCACGTTATTGATACCACTAAATGCATTAAATGCGGCGCCTGCATGGCAGCCTGCCCGTTTAAGGCAATAGTTAAGGGATAAGGGGGCAGAATAATGGAAATGGTTACCTTAACAATCAATGGGCAAACTGTACAGGCCCCTAAAAATGCAACGATTTTGGAAGCGGCACGCAGTGCCGGAATTTATATACCAACTCTGTGCTACCATCCGGAGCTTGCGCCGGAGGGCGCCTGCCGCCTGTGCGTGGTGGAAGCAAGCGGGGCAAGAAGCCTTGTAGCTTCCTGCGTATATCCGGTAGCGGAAGGCATGGTAGTTAAAACCAACACGCCTAAAGTAAGGGCAGCGCGCAAAATGGTTGTTGAACTGCTCTTAGCGAACCACCCCAAAGACTGCCTGTCCTGCCAGAAAAGCGGGGACTGCGAACTTCAAAAAATTGCCGCAGACCTTGGCCTGCGCAAAATCCGCTTTGAAGGCGGCGCACGCAAAGCCCATACTATTGACGGCAGCAACCCCTGCCTTGTGCGCGACCAGGAAAAATGTATTCTCTGCGGGCGCTGCATACGCGTTTGCCGCGATGTGCAGGGCATGAATGTTTACAGCTTTGCCAACCGCGGGTTTGATACAATCGTTTCAACTGCGTTTGAACAGGACCTCGGCAATGTGGCGTGCAGCTACTGCGGCCAGTGCGCCAGCGTTTGCCCGACCGGCGCCATTGTTGAACGTGACGACACCGAAAAAGTTTGGGACGCCATTAACGATCCAGATAAAATCGTTATTGTGCAGACAGCTCCTTCCGTGCGCGTTGCCATTGGTGAAGAACTTGGCATGGAACCCGGCAGCATTGTAACCGGCAAAATGGTTGCAGCACTGCGCCATCTGGGCTTTGATAAAGTTTTTGATACTGATTTTTCTGCCGACCTTACCATTATGGAAGAAGGCTATGAATTTTTAGACCGCCTGCAAAACGGCGGGTTGCTGCCGATGATTACTTCGTGCAGCCCGGGCTGGGTTAACATGATTGAACTGAAATATCCTGAGCTTTTGGACCATCTTTCTACGGCCAAATCGCCCCAGCAGATGTTCGGCGCAATCGCCAAAACCTATTATCCGGAAAAAGCCGGCATTGACCCTGCCAAAATAGTCAGCGTATCGGTTATGCCGTGCACGGCCAAAAAGGCGGAAGCCGCAAGGCCTGAAATGTGCGATTCCGGTTATCGCGATGTTGATATAGTAATTACCACGCGCGAGCTTGGGCGCATGATACGCGAAGCAGGCATTGATTTTAAAAACCTGCCGGAAGAAAACTTTGATTCTCCGCTTGGCACGGGCAGCGGCGCGGGCGTAATTTTCGGCACAACCGGCGGCGTTATGGAAGCGGCGCTGAGAACAGTTGCCGATGTGCTTGCCGGAGAAAACCTGCCGCATGTGGATTATGAAGAAGTGCGCGGCATGGAACATACCCGCGAGGCTGAGCTTGAAATTGCCGGCAAAAAAATAAAAATTGCCGTTGTACATACTCTTAAATCGGCAATGGAAATGCTGGAAAGAGTTAAAAACGGCACTGCCGATTATCAGTTTATTGAAGTAATGGCATGCCCTGGCGGATGCATCGGCGGCGGCGGGCAGCCTGTTCCGGTTAATGCCGAAATCAGAAAACTGCGCAGAAAGGGACTCTTTGATTGTGACAGAGCCAATGAGTTACGAAAATCGCACGAAAATCCTGAAATAATTGAACTTTATGATACTTGGCTGGGCAAACCGCTTGGAGAAAAAGCACACAATCTCTTGCACACGCACTATCACCGGCAAATACGTTAAATATACTAATAAAATGCTATAAAATACCCTTCGGACTTTTGAGTCCGAAGGGTATTTCTTTAAAAAATGTAAACAAAAGGCTTGCCATGTTACAATTTTACTGCTATTATATTGTAAGGGTCAGAAAAGGGCCAGAGCTTGTTAAAAATTCAGAAAATATCCTGACAGGTTATGTGGTATAATAACGTTAGATGAAAATCTGAATATTTAACGGCAATTTCATAAAAAATTTCAAAAAAATATCACAAATAGAGCTTCGGCAGAAGGAATTTTGCAGGTGGTGTCGAAGTATATAAAGAAACCAAAAGAAGGTATGTTCAGGCGTTGGCAGACAACAGGGTAGCGGAACCCTTACGGAAGCCTTACGCCGGCGGCTTGCAGTCCGGGCGTGCCCGCTCCGGAAAATGCGTGAGCTGGCACTTGGCGTTATTGAGTTTAATTATTAAATTTCGGGATAACACTAAAGTGCTCCTTTTTTATGTTATGGGTTTGCCTTATTTGGCGGACGGTATAGACAAACGCCTGGCGTTTGCAGAGTATTTTTCGCCGGATAAGTTAAGTGCCGAAAGGCAGAAACCATATATATTTAATTTCAAGGAGGAAGGAACATGATCGATATTAAAGATCGTATTTGCGATGCGGTTGCTGGCAAAGTAATGAGCGCAGAAGCCGCAACCGACTTTATTCACAATGGTGACAACTTGGGTGTCAGCGGCTTTACTCCGTCTGGCTATCCGAAAGCTGTACCTCTTGCCCTGTCTGAAAGATACAAAGGCACCGATTTCAAAGTTAACGTTTGGACCGGCGCTTCTGTAGGCCCTGAAATTGACCAGGCAATGGTAGAAGCTGGCATTATGGACCGCCGCCTGCCTTATCAGACCAACGGCACCCTCCGCAAAGCTATCAACGAAGGTAAAGTAAAATATGCTGACATTCACCTCAGCCACATGGCACAGATGGTTCGCTATGGCTTCATGGCTAACCGCAAAGGCGTAGACGTAGCAATCGTTGAAGTATGCAAAATCAACGACCTCGGCGACGGCAAAGTAGGCCTTATCCCGACCACTTCCATGGGCAACAGCTCCTCTTATGTAGCAGGTGCTAAAAAAGTTATCGTAGAAGTTAACACCAGCCAACCGGTAGGTTTGGAAGGTATGCATGACTCCTATGTACCTCTTGATCCTCCGTACCGTAAACCGATTCCTATCGAAAGACCGGAAGACCGCATTGGTACTCCGTACATTCCTTGCGAACTCGACAAAATCGTTGCTGTTGTTCCTTGCGACATCACCGATAAAGTTCGTCCGCTCGGCGAAATCGACGAAGACGCTAAACACATGGGCGAAAACCTCGTAGCATTCTTCAAAAAAGAAGTTGCTGAAGGCCGCCTGCCGAAAAACCTGCTTCCGCTGCAGTCCGGCGTAGGCTCCGTTGCTAACGCTGTTATCAACGGCCTTGTTAACTCCGACTTCGAAGACCTCACCGTTTACACCGAAGTTATCCAAGACGGTATGTTCGACCTCATCGATGCCGGCAAACTCCGTGTTGCTTCCGGTACCGCTCTGACTCCGTCTCCGGAATGCCAGAAAAAATTCTATGAAAACCTTGACCATTACAAACCTTACCTGATTCTCCGTCCGCAGGAAATCTCCAACAGCCCTGAAGTTGCACGCCGCATTGGCGTTATCGCAATGAACACCGCTATTGAAGTTGATATTTACGGCAACGTAAACTCCACTCATATCTGCGGCACCAAATTGATGAACGGCGTTGGCGGTTCCGGCGACTTTGCCCGTAACGGTTACCTCACCGTATTCTTCACCAACTCCCTGGCAAAAGGCGGCAAAATCAGCTCCGTTGTTCCGTTCTGCAGCCATATCGACCATGCAACCCTCGACGTTGACGTTATCGTTTCCGAACGCGGCGTTGCTGACCTCCGTGGCCTGACTCCGAAAGAAAAAGCTCCGATCATCATTGATCAGATTGCTAACCCGAAATATCAGCCGATGCTGCTGGATTACTTCCACAGAGCTTGCGAAGCTTGCGGCAACAGCCAGACTCCGCATCTGCTTGAAGAAGCTTTCGATTTCCATAACCGCTTCAACAAAACCGGCACCATGGAAAAATAATCCCAGTTTAATTGGGGCTTAAGCCTGTGCCGGCGGTAGCGAGTCCTCCGGCACAGCTTAAATAAATATGTTGACGAAGCCGAAAGGCTTTGCCATAGACCGTCTTTGACGGACACTCTCACCGTACCCGGGAAGTCCAACCCGAGTATGAAAACAAAAATTTTAAGGAGGATTTGAGAATGTCAAATGAAACTCTGAAAGCTGGCTTAGCTAAATACCATGAAGAAGTAGAAGCTAAACTGGTTAAATTCCCTGAACGCGCAAACCTGGAGCCTAACAGACTCTACACCCCGCTTGACATCGAAGGTTTCGATTATGAAAGAGACCTCGGTTTCCCTGGTGAATATCCTTTCACCCGTGGTGTACAACCTACCATGTACCGCGGCCGTTTCTGGACCATGCGTATGTATGCTGGTTTCTCCACTGCTGAAGAATCCAACAAACGTTATAAATACCTGCTGGCTAACGGCGGCAGCGGCCTGTCTTGCGCATTCGACCTCCCGACCCAGATCGGTTATGATTCCACCGACCCGATGTCCGAAGGCGAAGTTGGTAAAGTAGGCGTAGCTATCGACTCCCTGGCAGATATGGAAATCCTGTTCGACGGTATTCCTCTGGACAAAGTTTCCACTTCTATGACCATCAACGCTCCTGCATCCGTACTGCTCTGCATGTACATCGCAGTTGCTGAAAAACAAGGCGTTTCCGCTGATAAACTCCGCGGCACCATTCAGAACGATATCCTGAAAGAATATGCTGCTCGCGGCACTTATATCTTCCCGCCGAAACCCTCCATGCGTCTTATCACCAACATTTTTGAATATTGCTCCAAAAATGTTCCGCTGTGGAACACCATCTCCATTTCCGGTTACCATATCCGTGAAGCTGGTTCCACCGCTGCTCAGGAAATCGCATTCACCATCGCTGACGGCATTGCTTATGTAGAAGCTGCTATCAAAGCTGGCATGGACGTTGACGCTTTCGCTGGCCGTCTGTCCTTCTTCTGGAATGCTCACAACAACGTACTCGAAGAAGTTGCTAAATTCCGCGCTTCCCGTCGTGTATGGGCTAAAGTTATGAAAGAAAGATTCGGCGCTAAGAAAGCTAAATCCATGATGCTCCGCGTACATACCCAAACCGCTGGTTCCATGCTGACCGCTCAGCAGCCGAACAACAACATCGTTCGTGTTGCTCTGCAAACCGCAGCTGCAGTAATGGGTGGTACCCAGTCCCTGCACACCAACTCCAAAGACGAAGCTTTGGCTCTGCCGACTACTGAATCCGTAACTATCGCTCTGCGTACTCAGCAAATCGTTGCTTACGAATCCGGCCTGGCTGACACCATTGACCCGTTGGGCGGTTCCTACTATGTAGAAGCTTTGACCAATAAGATCGAAGCTGAATGCTGGGATTACATTAAGAAAATTGATGAACTCGGCGGCGCTCCGGAAGCTATCGCTAAAGGCTACATCCAGAAAGAAATTCAGGATTCCGCTTACAAATGGCAGATGGACGTTGAAAAAGGCAACCGTATTATCGTTGGCGTTAACAAATTCCAGCAGGAAGAAGAACCCCCGAAAAACCTGCTGCGCGTAGACGGCTCTGTTGGCAAACTGCAGGCTGAAAAAATTGCTGCATTGAAAGCTCGCCGTGACAACGCTAAAGTTGAAGAAACCCTTGCTGCTCTTAAAGCAGGCTGCGCTGATGAAAGCGTTAACCTGATGCCTTTGATCCTCGAAGCTGTTAAAGCTTATGCAACCGAAGGCGAAATCTGCGGCGTAATGAGAGAAGTATTCGGCGAATACCAGGCTCATACCCAGCTGTAATTAACTTAGCCAACAATAATAGGGAGGTAAGTAGATAATGTCTAATATCAGAGTTTTAGTAGCAAAACCGGGTCTTGATGGACACGACCGCGGTGCTAAAGTTGTAGCTCGTGCATTGCGCGACGCTGGTTTTGAAGTAATTTATACCGGTATCCGTCTGACCCCGGAACAAATCGCTGAAGCTGCTCTGCAGGACGACGTTAAAGTTGTTGCTCTGAGCCTGCTCTCCGGCGCTCATAACACCCTTTTCCCGAAAGTTGTAGAACTTTTGAAAGAAAAAGGCCTGAACGATGTTCTGGTTATCGGCGGCGGCGTTATTCCTGACGCTGACATCCCGGGCCTGAAAGCTGCTGGCATTGCCGAAGTATTCACTCCTGGCACCCCGACCAGCGCTATCGTTGACTTCATCAACGCAAACGTAAAATAATTAGGTCTTAAAAATTTGCAAGGCGGCTTGTCCGCCTTGCAACCTAAAATTTTTATCAGACCTCAACAAGGCGGTGTGAAATTTGAACATTGTTGAAGGCGTATTAAACCACAACCGTTTGGCACTGGCCAAAGCAATTACGGCCGTTGAAAACGAGTATGACAATGCTGTTGAAATTATGACAGCTTTATATCCCCACACCGGCAATGCTTATGTCATTGGTATAACCGGACCTCCGGGTGCTGGCAAAAGTACTTTGACCGATAAACTTGCCAAAGAATTCCGTAAACGCGGTAAAACTGTTGGCATTATTGCAGTAGACCCCACCAGTCCGTTCTCCGGCGGCGCTATCTTGGGCGACCGTATCAGAATGTTGGATTTGTCTTCGGATGAAGGCATTTTTGTCCGTTCTATGGCTACTAGAGGCAGCTTGGGCGGCTTATCGCAAAAAGCAGGCGATGCAGTCAAATTGATGGATGCTTTTGGCTTTGACATCATTATCATTGAAACCGTAGGCGTAGGGCAATCTGAAGTTGATATCGTAAAAACTGCCGATACCACCATGGTTGTTGTAATCCCGGGCATGGGTGATGATATTCAGGCTATTAAAGCAGGTATACTTGAGATCGGTGATTTGTTCACGATTAACAAAGCTGATCGTGAAGGCACAGACAAGCTCAACATAGAGATTGAAATGATGTTGGAATTAAATCCCGAACATGTTGGCTGGCGTCCGCCGATCAACCGGACCATTGCCAGCAAGGGTGAAGGCATAGAAGCAGTTGTAGACTCCATTGAGGAGCACCAGAAATATCTGAATGATAGCGGTGAAATCGTTAAAATCCGCAAAGCCCGCATTAAAAACGAGGTTACTGCGATGCTTAACGATAAAGTAAACCGTTACATTGATAAAAATGTAGTAGCTACCGATGAATTTGATTCCTTGGTAGAAAAACTGCAGGGCCGCGAAATTGAACCGTACTCTGTAGTTGATGACATTGTTGGTAAAGTTTTGAAATAAAACCACCAAATTAATTCTTTAAGGAGGAATTAAAAATGTTCAAAGTAATTTGTGTTGACCATGTAGGTATTGCCTGCAAAGATTTGGATGTATCCAAAAAATTCTACACCGAAGTTCTCGGTCTGGAATGCACTGGTGAAGAACCGGTTCCCGAACAGGGCGTAAAAACCGTATTCATTCCTTGCGGCGAAACTCTGCTTGAGCTTCTTGTTGATATTACCGAAAACAATGATGGCCCGATCGGCAAATACATTGCTAAAAACGGCCAGGGCATCCAGCACATTGCTCTCCGTGTTGACGACATCGAAGCTGCTATCGCCGGCGTACAGGAAAAAGGCGGCATCATGATTGACAAAGCACCTCGCGGTGGTGCAGGCGGAATGGACATTGCTTTCGTTCATCCGAAATCTGTTGGCATTTTGCTCGAACTCTGCGCTCCTGCAAAAAAATAATTTCTGCCTGAACAGAAATTAAGCTGCTTGTGCAGCAATCAAAAATCAGATACATAACAGACGGGCGCCTGATACTACGCCCGCCTGCATGTATAAATAAGTTCTCCCCAATTATATGGAGGTGTAAGATTTGTCTACTCAAGAAAGAATTGAGAAAATGCTCAAACTCTCCGAACACATTATCGCAGCTGGCGGCGAAAAGAAAGTTGCTAAACAACATGCTAGCGGTAAACTGACTGCTCGTGAGAGAATCGCATTATTACTTGACGAAGGTAGCTTCGTTGAATTGGATCGTTTCGTAAGCCATCGTTGCACCAACTTCGGCCAGGACAAAAAAGAACTCCCGGGCGAAGGTGTAACCACCGGTTACGGCACTGTTGACGGCCGTCTGGTTTATGTATTCGCTCAGGACTTCACCGTTGAAGGCGGCTCCCTCGGCGAAATGCATGCTAACAAAATCGTTAAAGTACAGCGCCTTGCTCTCAAAATGGGTGCTCCGTGCGTTGGCCTGAACGATTCCGGCGGTGCTCGTATCCAAGAAGCTGTTGACGCTCTGGGCGGCTATGGCAAGATCTTCTTCGAAAACACCAGCGCATCCGGTGTTATTCCTCAGATCTCTGCTATCATGGGTCCTTCCGCAGGCGGCGCTGTATACAGCCCGGCTCTGACCGACTTCATCTACATGGTAAAGAACACTTCCAAAATGTTCATTACCGGCCCTGCAGTTGTTAAATCCGTTACCGGCGAAGAAGTTACCCAAGAAGAACTGGGCGGCGCTATGACCCACAACCAGACTTCCGGTGTAGCTCACTTTGCAGCTGAAAACGACGAAGACTGCATTAAACAAATCCGTTATCTGCTCAGCTTCCTTCCGTCCAACAACATGGAAGGCGCACCGATTATCGAAACCGGTGACTCTCCGACCAGAACCGACGAAGCACTGAACAGCATTATTCCTGATAATTCCAATCATCCTTATGATATGAAAGACATTATCAAGAGCATTGTTGATAACGGTGAATTCTATGAATCTCAGCAATACTACGCTCAGAACATCATTACCTGCTTCGCACGTATGGATGGCCAGACCGTAGGTATTATTGCTAACCAGCCGAAAGTTATGGCAGGTTGCCTTGATATCAATGCATCTGACAAATCTTCCCGCTTCATTCGCTTCTGCGACGCTTTCAACATTCCTCTGTTGAACCTGGTAGACGTTCCGGGCTTCCTGCCTGGCACCAACCAAGAATATGGCGGCATCATCCGTCATGGCGCTAAGATGCTCTATGCATACTCTGAAGCAACCGTACCTAAAATTACTTTGATTACCCGTAAAGCATACGGCGGTTCTTACCTCGCAATGTGCTCTCAGGAACTTGGTGCTGACCAGGTTATCGCTTGGCCGACTGCTGAAATCGCAGTTATGGGCCCTGCTGGTGCAGCTAACATCATCTTCCGTAAAGATCCTGATGTTGAAGCTAAAACTGCTGAATACATTGACAACTTTGCAACCCCGTATCAGGCTGCAAAACGTGGCATGGTTGATATCGTAATTCAACCGAAAGATTCCCGCCCGACCATTATCAATGCATTGCAAATGCTGGATTCCAAACGTGAAAGCCGTCCGGCTAAGAAACACGGTAACATTCCGCTTTAATGCATAGAAAGGGGAAATCGTAATGGGATTTTTTGGATTATTTGGCGGCAGCAAGAAGAAAAAAGAAGCTCCTAAAGCTGCAGCCCCGGCTCCGGTAGCAGCAGCTCCGGCTCCTGCGGTTCCCGCCGGCACTCCCCCCGAAGTAATTGCAGCTATCAGCGGTGCAATCAGCATGGTTATGAATGACGATGAAATGATTGCAGCAATGGCAGCAGCTATCCAGCATGCTGGCGGCGGCGTAGCTGTAGTACGTATTAAAAAACCGAGTACGCTTTGGGCTCAGACTGGCCGCTTGTCTTTGATGAACAAAAGACAAGAGTGCTACTAATTTTTAGTTTTGACTGCAGCAGATACCAGTTATCTGCTGCACGAAAATAAAATTTTTTTAAAAAGTGAAATGGAGGAATTTCAAATGAGAAAATTCAAAGTTAACGTTAATGGTGTAGCTTACACCGTTGAAGTTGCAGAAGAAGGCGTTGTAGCAGCAGCTCCGGTAGCAGCAGCTCCGGCAGCAGCACCGGCTCCCGCTCCGGCTCCGGTAGCAGCTCCGGCTCCGGCAGCAGCACCGGCTCCCGCTCCGGCTCCGGCAGCAGCTCCTGCTCCGGCAGCAGTAGCAGCTGGCGACACCCCGCTTACCGCTCCGATGCCTGGTAAAGTAAGCAAAATCGTAGCTAAAGCTGGCGACACCGTTAAAAAAGGCGACGTAGTTCTTATGCTCGAAGCTATGAAAATGCAGAATGAAATTGCTGCACCTGTTGACGGCACCGTTAAATCCATCAACGTAGACGTTAACGAAAACGTAAAACCTGGCCAGATCATGGCTGTTATCGGCTAATTTCCTTCAATTCTTCAAGTATAGTAGCAATGCCGGCAGTTTAACTACCGGCACTGCTATCAGATGAATTTATAGGAAAGCAATTGAATATTGGAGGTTTAAGAATGGATTCTTTACTCGTACAATACCCTTATCTTGAAGAACTCCTGAAGGGTATTCTTGGTCTTAGCTATACTCATATTATTATGTGGATTATCGGCGGCATCCTGATTTGGCTCGCTGTTAAATATGACTACGAACCTGCTCTGCTGCTTCCGATTGGCTTCGGTGCTATCCTGGCTAACATTCCTCATTCTTCTGCAGTATCCACCGAACCTGGTGCTGAAGGCTTCTTGATTACCCTGTACAATGCAGGTATCGCAAACGAACTGTTCCCTGTACTTATCTTCGTTGCTATCGGCGCAATGTGCGACTTCGCTCCGTTGATTCGCCGTCCGTCCGTAATGCTGTTCGCAGCAGCTGCTCAGTTCGGTATCTTCGCTACCGCTATCGGCGCTACTTTCCTGGGCTTCTCCTTCCCGCATGCTTCCTCTATCGGTATCATCGGTGCAGCTGACGGCCCGACCACCATTTATGTAGCAAGCCGTTATGCAGTAGAACTGCTTGGACCTCTGTCCGTAGCTGCTTACTGCTACATGTCTTTGGTACCGGTTATCCAACCGCCTGTTATCAAAGCTATTACCACTCAGAACGAACGCAAAATCCGTATGGGCTTTGAAAACGAAGAACCTGTATCTGACACCACTAAATTCTTGTTCCCGATCATGATCGTTATCGTAGCAGGCGTTGTATCTCCTCTGTCTGTTGCTCTTATCGGTGCTCTTATGTTCGGTAACGTTCTTAAAGAATCCGGTGTTGTTGATAACCTGTCCAACTGCGCTCAGAACGAACTGTCCAACCTGGTAACCCTCGTACTTGGTATTACCATCGGCGGTACCATGACTGCTGAACGTTTCCTGAATGTTCAGGTACTTCTCATCATGTGCCTCGGCGCTGTTGCATTCGTATTCGATACCGTTGGCGGCGTTATCTTCGCTAAACTTCTCAACATGTTCAGCGCTAAGAAAATCAACCCGATGATCGGTGCTTGCGGCATTTCCGCATTCCCGATGTCCGGCCGTGTAATCGCTAAAATGGCTTTGAAAGAAGACCCGACTAACTTCATCATCCAACATGCTATCGGCGTAAACGTTGCTGGTCAGGTTGCATCCGTAGTAGCAGGTGGTCTGGTTCTTGCTATGATTCCTGCTCTGGAAAAAATGTAATCTGTAATTTGTAACTTTCCTTATAGCGTGCTTTCCACTGGAATATTTTTGGAGGTGTAAAAATGGGAGCAACTGAAAAAGCTGTCATTATGATGTGCGTAGCTCTGCCGACCATGTTTGTTGTTATTGGACTTTTCGTTGGTTTAACGAAATTGCTCCATAAATCTTTCCCGGCAGAAGAAGATTAATTTTAAACTTAGCTGAATAAATAGCTAACAAAATGTTTACTTGCGGTTTAAACGGGCGGTTATGCCGCCCGCGTACCGCATAAGCCGTCAAGCCAGAAACTTAACGGCATTATTATGTTTAGCTCATCTGAGCTAATTTATGAAGATTGGAGTGACGAAATTGGATATTTCACTTCCTGCTTTAATGTCCATCCTCGCGTTGGTTATTCTTGTAGGTATTTCCTGCGTTAATGAGGATTTAAACGTAGGCTTCCTCGGTATTGCGTTCGGTATTATCGTAGGCGGCGTTTTCGCAGGTACTCCTGCATCTAAAGTTATGAACGCTTTCCCGTTAAGCCTGTTCATGATTCTGGTCGGCGTAACCTTCCTCTTTGGTATGGCTCAGACCAACGGCACTATGGAAAAACTTACTGCTTATTCTATTCGTGCTTGCAAAGGCAACACTGCCCTTGTACCTATCATTATTTACATCCTTGCTACTTTTATCACCACCATCGGACCTGGCAACATCGCTGGCTGCGCATTGATGGCTCCGGTTGCAATGGCTATTGCTTCCAAAGTTAAAATGCCTGCTTTCCTGATGACCCTGCTCGTAGTTGGTGCCTGCAACGGTGCAGCATTCTCTCCGTTTGCTCCTACCGGTATTATTTCTAACGGCATCATCGCTAAATGTGCTCCGGAACTCGGCATTCCTGCTGATTACCTCAACACTTTGGCTTGGAAAATTCACTTCAACTCCACCATTGCACAAGGCTTCGTTAACATCGGCGGCTTCTTTGTAATGGGCGGTTTGAAATGGATCCGCGAACAGAAAGGCGCTGCTCTTGATATTGATGAACTGGCTCCGAAACCGGAACCGTTCAACGCTGCACAGAAAACCACTCTGCTGCTCGTTGCTATCCTCATTATCCTGGTAGTAGTTCCTGGTCTGCCTGGCGTTAAAGGTACTCTTCCGAAATACATCACCAACATGCTTTCCAACGTTGGTTCTATCTCCTTCGTTCTTTCTATCATCCTTATGCTTACCGGTTATGGCGATTCCAAAGCTGCTGTTAAAGTAATGCCTTGGTCCGTAATCATGATGGTTTGCGGTGTATCCGTATTGATTGACGTTATGGATAAAGCTGGCGGCCTGAACTTCCTCGTTGAAGTAATGGCGTCCGTTGCCGGCCCGACAACTATCTGCTTCTGGACAGCATTTGTACCGGCTGTAATCTCTGCATACTCCAGCTCCTCTGGTGTAGTAATGCCGATGTTCCTGCCGATGACTCCTGGTCTGGTAGAATTGACCGGCGGCGACCCGATTTCTATTATTTCCGCAATCGACGTTGGCTCTCACCTGGTAGATACTTCTCCGCTCTCCACTTTGGGCGCACTGTGCATTGCTTCTGCCGGTGAAGAAGAAGATAAAGGCGTTCTGTTCCGTAAACTTTTGATTTGGGGTCTTTCCATGTCCATCGTTTCCGGTATCGTATGCTATGTATTCTTCGGACTGCTTGGTTTCTAATAACAAAAGAATAGTTAGGCTAAGTTACTAACGCAATCTAAAATAGTTTACTATTTTTAGAATGGTATTTTGCGTTGTGCTAATATCCGGTTTCTGCATTCCGTCTTACTTTGCGTAAATAGGAGGAAACAATTATGGATATTTCACTTCCTGCATTAGTGTCCATTCTCGCACTGGTAATCCTCGTAGGCATCAGCTGCGTAAACGAAGATTTAAACGTAGGCTTCCTGGGTATTGCGTTCGGTATTATCGTAGGCGGTATATTCTCCAATATCACTGCAGCGAAAATCATGAACGCATTCCCGCTTAGCCTTTTCATGATTCTGGTTGGTGTAACCTTCCTCTTTGGTATGGCTCAGACCAACGGCACTATGGAAAAACTTACGGCTTATTCCGTACGTGCCTGCAAAGGCAATACTGCCCTTGTACCGTTAATCATTTATATTCTCTGCACTTTCGTAACCACTATCGGCCCTGGCAATATCGCAGGATGCGCACTTATGGCTCCTGTATCCATGGCTATTGCTTCTAAAGTTAAAATGCCGGCATTTTTGATGACCTTGCTTGTTGTTGGTGCCTGCAACGGTGCAGCATTCTCTCCGTTTGCTCCTACCGGCATCATTTCCAACGGCCTTATCGCAAAAATGGCTGGTGAACTCGGACTTTCTCCGGACTATCTGAATACTTTAGCATGGAAAATTCATTTCAACTCCGAACTTGCACAAGGCTTCGTTAACATTGGCGGCTTCTTTGTAATGGGCGGTTTGAAATGGTTAAGAGAACAGAAAGGCGCTGCTCTTGATATTGATGAACTGGCTCCGAAACCGGAACCGTTCAACGCTGCACAGAAAACCACTCTGCTGCTCGTTGCTATCCTCATTATCCTGGTAGTAGTTCCTGGTCTGCCTGGCGTTAAAGGTACTCTTCCGAAATACATCACCAACATGCTTTCCAACGTTGGTTCTATCTCCTTCGTTCTTTCTATCATCCTTATGCTTACCGGTTATGGCGATTCCAAAGCTGCTGTTAAAGTAATGCCTTGGTCCGTAATCATGATGGTTTGCGGTGTATCCGTATTGATTGACGTTATGGATAAAGCTGGCGGCCTGAACTTCCTCGTTGAAGTAATGGCGTCCGTTGCCGGCCCGACAACTATCTGCTTCTGGACAGCATTTGTACCGGCTGTAATCTCTGCATACTCCAGCTCCTCTGGTGTAGTAATGCCGATGTTCCTGCCGATGACTCCTGGTCTGGTAGAATTGACCGGCGGCGACCCGATTTCTATTATTTCCGCAATCGACGTTGGCTCTCACCTGGTAGATACTTCTCCGCTCTCCACTTTGGGCGCACTGTGCATTGCTTCTGCCGGTGAAGAAGAAGATAAAGGCGTTCTGTTCCGTAAACTTTTGATTTGGGGTCTTTCCATGTCCATCGTTTCCGGTATCGTTTGCTACGTATTCTTTGGTATCCTTGGCTTCTAATTAATTAGAGTTAAGATTCGGACTTATGCAGGTACGGTTCTTCCGTACCTGCATAATATTTTATTCTTATCAGTAAATTTAACTAAAAAGATTTGCAATTTTAACAATAATTTGTTAAGATAAGTTTGTTAATATTTGATCTGTGCGGCTCTCACAGAATAAATATTGTTTGGCTGATGGGCAATAAATAAGGAGAAATCCGGATGTATTGCTTGAATCAGAGAGTTTTTTACAAACAGGAGGAAAATGATAATGAAACCGTTGGAAAATGTAGTTGTTCTGGACCTCACTCGTGTATTGTCCGGCCCTTATGCTGCTATGATGCTTGCTGATATGGGTGCAAATGTAATCCACATCGAGCAGCCGAAAATTGGCGACGACAGCCGTGCTTACGGACCTTTTATCGGGAAAGAAAGCGCGTATTTCATGAGCTTGAACCGCAACAAACGTTCCATGACTATGAACTTCAAGTCTGAAGAAGCTAAAGCCGTTTTCAAAGAAATGGTTAAAAAAGCTGACGTTGTTGTTGAGAACTTTAAACCGGGCACCATGAAAAAATTCGGCCTGGACTATTCCGTATTGAAAGAAATCAACCCGAAAATTATTTACGCATCCTGCTCCGGCTTCGGCCAGACCGGCCCTTACACCATGAAACCTGCCTATGACGTTGTTGTACAGGCTATGGGCGGCATTATGAGCATCACCGGCCCGGATAAAGATACTTTCTGCCGTGTTGGCGCTTCCGTAGGCGATATTATTGCAGGTATCTTCCTTGCAACCGGTATCACAACTGCTCTTTATAAACGTGAAGTAAGCGGTATTGGCCAGGAAATTGACGTATCCATGCTTGACTGCCAGGTTGCAATTCTGGAAAACGCAGTAAGCCGTTACTTTGTAAATGGCGTAAACCCGACTCCGCTCGGAAACCGCCATCCTTCCATCACTCCGTTCGAATCCTTTACGGCAAGCGACGGCCTGTTGATTGTTGGCGCAGGCAACGACAGACTTTGGAAGAAGCTCTGTGATTTGATCAATAAACCGGAACTCATTGAAGATCCGCGCTTTATTACCAATGCTGACAGAACTAACAACGAACCTGCACTGAAAGAAATTCTGGATGCAGTATTTGTAACCGATACCATTGAACATTGGCTGGAAAAACTGGAAGCAGCAGCTATTCCGTGCGCACCTATCAATACCATTGATAAGGTTGTAAACGACCCGCAGGTTAACTTCCGTGAGATGATTGTAGAAGTTGAACATCCGACTGCCGGCAAGATGAAAATCCCCGGTGTACCTATTAAATTCTCCGAAACTCCTTGCAGCGTAGAAAAAGCAGCTCCGGTACTTGGCCAGCATACTGACGAAGTTCTGAAAGAATTTGGCTTTGACGATGCTGAAATTGCAAAACTGCATGAAGTAGCAGCAGTTTAATTCTCATATTTCTCAATCTAATCCAACTTAAAATTTTAATTTATATCAGGATGGGTACTTGTACCCATCCTTTTTTACTGCGAATTTTAATATGCTGTCTATCTTTTCCTTTACCGTTATGCTTTTTTGTTATATAATAATAACGTTAATTATAATTAAATTTAGGAGGCTGTTTAATGAGTTTAGCTGTTGATACAACCAAACGCAGTAAAAAATATGTTATTACTTACACTGTAGTAGGCATAGCATGCTTTGTTATGTTTATTGTATCTATTTTACGTTATGTATACCTTAATGTGCTGGAACCAGTGCCAATTTTCTTTTATGCAATGCTGGTATGGATTTTGCTCCTGCGCTGCAAACCTACTTACGATATCAGCGTAGAACGCAAATATTTAAGAATAGTTAAGCACACTATCTGGGGCAAAACCAAGGTTTACGAAATCCCTTACCGTGAAATAGCTGCTATTTTCAGCTATCAGCCCAAGCTGATGCGCACTGTAAAATTCCGTTATTCTTACAGATTAAATTCCGCACTGGATGCGCGTACTTTATGGACTTTGGCATGGCGCAGAAGATTTGACGACGGCAGCGAAGCCAATGTACGTATTTATTTTAAAGCGTCCAAGCAGGTTATGGATGCACTGGCAGAGAAAATGCCGAACCGTGTTAACGTACCTGAAGAACTGGCAGATTTTAACATGCTTGTTAAAGAGGGCGTAATTGTAAATAACGAAAGAAAACTGAGAGAAGCAGAAGCTGAAATTTTGGATAAAAGCGTAGAACAGCTTGATGCCGAAGAAAAAATTGCCAAGGAAATGGTCGCCGAACAGGAAGCTAAAGAAGACGCAGCTAAATCTAAAAAGCAGGATAAGAAATAAAGAGGTGTAGGATTATGTATTGCAGATATTGTGGACAGCAGCTGCCGGACGATTCTGCATTTTGCAGCAAGTGCGGCAAAAAAGTGCAGCATGATGGCAACATAGCTGCCGAACCTGTAAAACAGGCTGCACCGCCGGCTGAAAAGGTTGAACATTGCCGCCTCGAACTTGTTGAAATAGACAGCCCCTGGTCGCTTTTCGGCAATACCCGCAACAAATTTCAGGCTGTTACCGATGACGGACAGGTAATTTATCAATCCGAAAAGTTTAAAGTAAGCGGCTTTAGCTATGACGGGCCGGAAGAAGTAAGCAAAAAATACCGTGACCTTGTTGAAAAAGCTGTTTTAACACTTGCCGTGGATGGCTGGAAAAAACTGCCCGGCTGCCGCCGCAGATGGTTTGAACTTGATTTTGAAAGAAAAATAAAAGATTAAAATTAAATATGCTTTAATGAATTATACTGCCTGTTTAATCAGCAGGCAGTTTTTTATTTTATTTGTGAATTTTTTTACAGATATTTTTTTGTCTATACACATATACGGAAAAATTTGATATAATTAATTGGAATGTTTATAAGTACGGGCCTGTTGGCGTTTACTGTTACTTGTAAGATGTTTTGAAAGGGTGATTGATTTTTGAGCCAGCAGATGAAGCTTTTACCGGCGGATGACAGGCCCAGAGAAAAGCTGATAGAACATGGCCCGGATATATTGAGTAATTCGGAATTATTGGCAATTTTAATCAGAACAGGCACGCCGCAGCGTTCGGCACTGGATATAGCAAGGGAACTGACTGACGATGACGGTTTTTACAGCAATATCGCCAAAGCGCGCAGTGTGGCTGATTTATCAAAAATAAAAGGGCTTGGCCCGGCAAAAGCCGCCACGATACTGGCCGCAGTAGAGTTAGGCAGGCGCGTGGCCGGGGCACAGCCGCAGAAGAAAATAAGGTTTTCTTCGCCTGAGGCGTGCGTTAATTTTTTAATGCCGCGCCTGCGCTATGAAGGAAATGAAAAATTTGTGGTAATGCTGCTGGACAGTAAAAACCAGCTAATAAAAATGCAGCAGGTTTCCGAAGGTTCGCTTAATGCTTCGGTGGTGCATCCGCGCGAGGTATTTGCCCCGGCTGTTCTGCACAGGGCAGCGTGCGTTCTGGCGGCACATAACCATCCTTCCGGCGACCCGGCGCCAAGCCGTGAGGACAGGCGTTTGACTTCTGCATTGAAGGAAACAGGTATTGTGATGGGAATACCGCTTTTAGACCATATTATTATTGGCGACGGCAGGTATTTCAGTTTTAGAGAAAATGGTTATCTTGATGAATGAGGTGTAAGCAATGTTTGGTTTTTTTAATAAATTTTCGCATGATATGGGCATTGACCTTGGTACAGCCAATACGCTGGTGCATGTAAAAGGCAAGGGCATTATTATCCGTGAGCCTTCGGTAGTTGCCGTTGACAAAGCCAACAACGAAGTGCTGGCCATAGGCGCTGAGGCAAAGCAGATGATTGGCCGTACTCCGGGGCATATTATTGCCATCCGTCCGATGAAAGACGGCGTTATTGCTGATTTTGACATTACACAGTCGATGCTGAAATTTTTTATCAAAAAGGCAATCGGCAAAAATTCGCTTGTGCGTCCGCGTATCGTTGTAGGCGTGCCTTCCGGCGTTACCGAAGTTGAAAAACGCGCGGTAATTGACGCTACGGTGCAGGCCGGTGCGCGCGAAGCATATCTGATTGAAGAACCTATGGCTGCGGCTATCGGTGCAGGGCTGCCCGTGCAGGAAGCTACCGGCAGCATGGTTGTCGATATCGGCGGCGGTACTTGTGAAGTTGCCGTTATTTCCCTCGGCGGCATTGTTGTAAGTAAATCCATCCGCACTGGCGGCGATGCTATGGACGACGCTATTGTGCGTTATATCCGCAAAACTTTCAGCCTGCTTATTGGCGAGCGTACGGCTGAAGAAGTAAAAATTAATATCGGCACGGCTATGCCGCTGGAAAATCCGGAAGAAATGGATATCCGCGGACGCGACCTTGTAAGCGGTCTGCCGAAAAACATTACCATTAATTCCAATCAGGTTTGTGAAGCACTTAACGAACCTGTTACCAATATTCTTGATGCTGTAAGAAACACTCTGGAACGTACTCCGCCGGAACTTGCGGCAGATATTATGGACAGAGGCGTTGTTATGACGGGCGGTTCTTCGCTTTTGCGCAACCTTGACCGCATTATGAGCAGGGATACCGGCATGCCTGTATATGTTTCGGATGACGCCCTGAGCTGTGTTGCTTTGGGTACCGGCCTTGCAGTAGAAAATGTTGACGTTTACAAGAAAGGCTTTATGGCCTCCAATAGTACGAACTGAAGGAATGAAGCGTGAATAAGAAGTATTTAAGCCTTGGGCTGGCAGCGGCGGTGCTTGTGGCTTTGTTTGCCATGGCGCTGCACGACCCGCTGAGGTTTCCTGTAATAAACAGGGTGGTAACTGCCGTTATTACGCCTTTTGCGGCGGCAAGTTCTGCCGTTGGCGGCTGGGTTGATGATACCGGCGAGGCTATGACGGCTGTTAAAACCTTGCAGCAGCAGAACGAAAGTTTACAAAGCGAAATTAACGAACTGCGTTACGCTAACCTTGCCATGGCAGAAATTTATGCAGAAAACCAGCGCCTGCGTGAAATGCTGAATTATAAAAATTCGCATCCGGAACAGAGGCTTGTTGTTTCTAAAGTTTTGGGGCGTACGCCCGGTGAGTTAAGCGACAGCCTGTATATTGACAAAGGTACGGATGACGGCGTGCAGCAGGACATGGCGGTTGTAACCGTTAACGGTCTGGTGGGGCTTGTGGATGAAGCATATCCTTCATCGGCACGCGTAACTTTGGTTACAAGCACTCGCTGTAATGTAGGTGCGCGCATTCTGCGTGCAAATTCGCGTGCGGTAGGCATTGTTACAGGCCGCGGCGGCAATAATGTGCCGCTTTTAATGGAGCATTTGCAGCGTGAAGCTGATGTATTGCCAGGCGACGTTGTTGTAACGAGCGGTTACAGCCAGAACCATCCTGCCGGTATTGTAATCGGCACGGTAAAAGAAAGCAGCCTTGATGCGGCAGGCCTTTTGCGCAACGCAACCGTTGAGCCTGCGGCAGTAAGGGAAGGGCTGGAAGAAGTTTTTGTAGTAGTATGGCATCAGCAGGACGGTAATGTAAAATGAGAAAACTGCTGTTCTTTGTTGTTTATTTGATATTTTTTGGCATTCAGGTAACAGTGCCGCAGCCTGCATGGCTGAAATTTGACCTGGTGCTGCTGTTTGTTTACGCAATGGCAATGCTGTACGGCCCGCAAACAGGGGCGCTTACAGGTGCCGCAGCCGGGTTAATGTATGATTTTCTGAGCGGAGCGGTGTTTGGCTTTCATACAATAACGCGCTGTATGGTAGGCTTTGTTGCCGGGTTTATTAAAGGGCAGGTGTTTAAAGAACATTTTGCTTACCATATTGTGGCAGCATTGGTAATAACAGCAGGCATACGCATGCTGTTTTTCTTTGTGGCGCTGTTTTTAACGCCTGCGGCAGATTTAACCTTTGTGGGCGGGTATTTGCAGCAGTCACTTGCATATTGCCTGGGAAATATTTTATTTGTAGTTCCCGTTTATAAATTATGTTATTTTATCAGCCATTGGCATAAAGATGAGTAGGTTTGTTTTAAAGGAGTTTAGGCAATGCTGAACAAAAGATATGCTAACAGATTACAGGCGATGCTTGTTGCCGCTATCTGCATATTGCTGGTATTGCTGGGGCGTATGGCGTATATGCAGCTGTGGCGCGGCGATTTTTACGGCGACCAGGCTGACGGCAACCGTTTGCGCAGAACAAAAGTTGTGGCTCCGCGCGGAATTTTTTATGACCGTGACGGCGAAGAACTGGTTAATAACCTGCCTGGCTATGTAGTTGCCCTGCGCAGGCAGAACAGCCCTTATGATGCGGAAATTCTGAACCTGCTTTCTGAAATAATTGAAATGCCTGTGGCAGAAATGCAGAAAAAAATAGAAGCCAACAGCGACAGTTATGAACCGACGCGTTTAAAAACAAATATTACTCCGGAAATGCTTACCAAACTGGAAGAAAAAAAGAATGAGCTGCCGGGCGTAATGATTGAAATTCAGCCGGTGCGCAACTATTTATATAAAGAGCTTGCAGTACATGCCATTGGATATGTTGGCGAAGTAAGCAATTACGACATTACCGAAGGTTCTTACAAAAATATGCCGGTAGGCAGTGTGGTTGGCAAGTTTGGGCTGGAAAAAACTTACGACCGTTATGTGCGCGGCCAGGACGGCAGTTATGACGAAGAAGTTGACGTTGGAGGCAATGTAGTTAAGCAGCTTGGGCAGATAGACCCTGTGCCAGGCAAAAGCCTTAAACTTACAATAGATAAAGATTTGCAGCTGTGCATGGAAAAAGCTGTGGATGAGCATCTGGCTTATCTGCGTTCTTCCGGGGTGGCACCGGGGGCAAGGGCTGCGGCAATTATTGCTATCGACCCTAAAACAGGCGCTGTGCGTGCCATGGTAAGCCGCCCTGCTTTCAACCCGAACCTTTTTGTGCATGGCATCAGTGAAAAAGACTGGAATATCATTAATAATGACCCTAACTATCCTATGGGCAATAAAGTTATCGGCGGTGAATATCCGCCGGGTTCGCCGTTTAAAATTGTTACCGGCTCTGCGGCGCTGGAGCTTGGCAAGGTAACGCCTGAAGAAAAGATTTTTGACAGCGGCAAGCACTGGCTTGTGCCGATGGGCAACGCCGGCGGTGAAGCACTGGGGTGGATTGATTTTCATGAAGCTCTGCGTAAATCGGATAACGTTTACTTTTATGAAATGGGCAACCGCCTTGGCATAAACAATATTGTGGAATTTGCCAAAAAGTTCGGGCTTGGTTCGCCGACAGGCATAGAGCTTGAAGGAGAACTTTCCGGGCTTTTGCCGACGCCGGAGAACAAGAAGAAAATCTTCCCCGGCGAAAGCTGGATGCTTGGCGATACCTTTAATGCTTCTATCGGGCAGGGCATAGATTTGGCAACGCCGATACAGCTGGCTATGCTGATGAGCTGCGTGGCGGCAGAAGGCGTTTACCATCCGCCGTATCTGGTAGAAAGCCTGCTGAATAATGACGGCAGCGTATACCAGATGGCAGAACATGCTCCGGCAAGAAATATCGGCATATCCATGCATACGCTGAGGCTTATCCAAAACGCATTGGAGGGCGTAGCTGAAGAAGGCGGTACGGCATCGTATTTCGCCAGCCTGCCCAAACAAATTGCAGCTAAAACAGGCACGGCAGAAAACCCGCACGGGCGCGACCACGGCCTTTTTGTTGCCTACGGACCGGCAGAAAACCCGGAACTTGTTGTAGCCTGCATTGTAGAGCAGGGCGGTTTCGGTACTTCGGCCGCAGGCCCTATTGTATATAAAGTTTTTGAAGAATGGTTTAGGCAGGAGGGTTTTATAACCGATACCCCTGCCGCTAAATGACGGAGGCAGTAAATGCAGAGATATTTGCGTAACATAGACTGGTGGCTGGTAGGCGCTGTGTGCGCGCTTGTTGGCATCGGGCTGATGCTGATTGCCAGCGCTACGCATTCGTATGCCGTTGCCAGGGGAGAAGCGTGGTTTGTAGAACGCCAGGGCATATTTTTTGGCATTAACGTGCTGCTGGTGATTTTTTGCCTGCGCTTTGATTACCGTCTTTTGCAGCAAATAGCAAAGCCTTTGTATATTTTTAACCTGGTGCTGCTTTTGGCGGTAATGTTTGTGGGGCATTCGGCGTTGGGCGCACAAAGGTGGATTCAGATAGGACCGGTTACAATACAGCCTTCGGAATTTGCCAAGGCGATAATTATTATCTGCCTGGCGGCGTTTTTGGCCAAAAGGGCAGAGCTTTATACTGATTTTACCGATTATCTGCCTGCCGTTGCCTATGTGTTTGTGCCGTTTGTGCTGGTAATGCGCCAGCCGGATTTAGGTACTTCGCTGGTTTTTGCCGTTATAACACTGGGCATGCTAATTATAAGCGGGTTTAAAATGCGCTGGCTGGCAATGCTGAGCGGCGCTTTCGTGGTGCTTTTGCCTGCCTTCTGGATGATTTTAAAGGAATACCAGAAAAACCGTATACGCGTGTTTTTAGACCCGGAGCTTGACCCCTTCGGTGCAGGCTACCATGTAATACAATCCAAAATCGCCATTGGCAGCGGGCTGTTAACCGGCAAAGGCTGGTTTTCGGGCACGCAGAGCCAGCTGAACTTTTTGCCGGAAAACCATACGGACTTTGTATTTGCCGTTGCCGGTGAAGAATTTGGGTTTATCGGCGTGTGCGTAATATTATTTTTATACGGCATTATTATCTGGCGCGGGCTTACTATTGCCCTTAATGCCGAAGATGACTTCGGAACATTGCTGGCAGTGGGCATAACCTTTATGTTTACTTTCCATATGTTTGTAAACATTGGCATGACGGCCGGCATAATGCCTGTAACCGGCATACCGCTGCCGTTTTTAAGCTACGGCGTAAGCTCGCTTACCACCAATATGTTTTTGGTGGGGCTTTTGCTTAACATACGCCTGCGCAAGCAGCAGCTGCAATTTTGAGGAGGAAGAACGTGAACAAAGAACTGACGATAGATATTTTAAGCAGTGTTGCCAAACCGGCACGCTATACCGGCGATGAGTTCGGCAGCATTGTAAAAACGCCGGAAGAAACGGAAGTAAGCATTGCACTGGCGTTTCCGGATGTGTACGAAATTGGCATGAGCTATTTGGGCTTTAAAATTTTGTACCATATTGTAAATAAAGAACGCGGGCTGGCGGCAGAACGCGTATGCGCGCCGTGGACCGATATGGAAGCAAAAATGCGCGAACACGGCATACCTTTGCGCAGCCTTGAAACCAATAAAGTGCTGAAGGATTTTGACTTTGTTGGTTTTACCCTGCAGTATGAACTTTCGTACAGCAATATTTTAAACATGCTCGATTTGGGGCAGGTGCCTGTTTTAGCGGCAGAACGCGGCGAAGCCGACCCGTTTGTTGTTGTTGGCGGGCCGTGCGTATATAACCCGGAGCCTTTGGCGGATGTATTTGACATGGCCGTTATCGGCGAAGGCGAAGAAGTTTTGGTAGAACTTTTAAACGCTTACCGAGAATGGAAGAAACAAGGCCGCTCTGGCGGACGCAGAGGCTTTTTAGAGCGTGCCGTAAAGATTAAAGGCATTTATGTACCAAGCTTTTATAAAACCGAATACAACGAAGATAACACCGTAAAAGCAGTGGTGCCTACTTATGAAGGTGCGCCTGCCGTTATTGAAAAACGCGTTATAAAAGATTTGAACGATGTCGATTTCCCGACAGCGCCGGTAGTACCTTTTGGCGAAATTGTACACGACCGCATTATGCTTGAAGTATTCCGCGGCTGTACACGCGGCTGCCGTTTTTGCCATGCCGGTATGGTATACCGCCCCGTGCGTGAACGCCATCCCGAAGTTTTAAAGGCATTGGCGCGCAAACTGGTAGATAATACCGGTTATAACGAAATTTCGCTGGTATCGTTAAGCACGGCCGATTATACCTGCCTTGCGCCGATGATTCACGACATGATTGCCGAATTTAAAGATGAACGCGTAAGTGTTTCACTGCCGTCGCTGCGTATCGACAGCTTCTCGGTAGACCTGGCTAAAGAAGTGCAGGCAGTGCGCAAAAGCGGCCTTACCTTTGCGCCGGAAGCAGGCAGCCAGCGTATGCGCGACGTTATTAATAAAGGCGTAACCGAAGAAGATTTAATGAACGCCGTCAGCGCGGCATTTAAATCGGGCTGGAGCAGTGTAAAACTGTATTTTATGATTGGCCTGCCCGGTGAAACCGATGAGGACGTACTTGCTATTGCCGACTTGGCGAAGAAGGTGCAGTATAAATACCGCGAAATTACAGGCAAGGGCGGCTGCAAAGTTACCGTAAGCGCCAGCAGTTTCGTGCCAAAACCGTATACGCCGTTTCAGTGGAGCGCGCAGAACAGCATGGATGAACTGCGACGCAAACAGTATTTGTTAAAAGACGCCTTAAAAGTAAAAAATATTACTTTCCAGTATCACGACCCGGAAACCAGCATTATGGAAGCCGTTTTTGCGCGCGGCGACAGACGCCTTGGCAAGGCGTTATATCTTGCATGGCAGCGCGGAGCCAAATTTGACGGCTGGAGCGAACAGTTTGATTATGAACGCTGGCTGCAGGCCTTGCAGGACTGCGGGCTTGATAAAGAATTTTATATTGCCCGCGAGCGCGGCGAAAACGAAGTATTTCCGTGGGAACATATTCAGCCTGCGGTATCGCGCGCCTTTTTGCGCAATGAATATAAAAAAGCACAGCGCGGCGAACTGACGCACGACTGCCGCCGCGGCAGCTGCACAGGCTGCGGTGTTTGCCAAAAACTTGGCGTACAAGTTAAAGTGGAAGGTTAATAAAATGAAACTGAGATTAAAAATAACCAAAGATAAAAGCATAAGGTTTATATCCCATCTTGAATACGTGCGTACTATCGAACGCGCTATCCGCAGGGCAAAGCTGCCTGCCGCATACAGCGAAGGCTTTAACCCGCATTTAAAATTTTCGCTGGCATCGGCACTGGGCGTTGGCGTGGTTAGTTATGCCGAATTTTGCGAAATTGAACTGGCCGAACCGATGACGGCAGAAGAAGCCGCAGAAAAAATGCAGAAAGCACTGCCGCGCGGCATACGCATTTTGGCGGCGGATGTAACGGCAACGAATGCTCCAGCGTTTATGGCGGAAGCAGGCGGCGCAGATTACCGCGTAACCCTGCCGTATGACAAGCCGGTTGACGAAGCTGTGGCGGCGTTTAACGGAGCGGAAAGCATAATTTATGCCAAAGCGGCGCCAAAAGCCAAAACAAAAGTAAAAGAAATTGACGTTAAGTTTTTTATACCGCATATTACGGCTCAAAACAGCGGCGGAGAACTGGTGCTTACTTTCAGCTGCCGCATAACGCCAAACGGCAGCATGAAAGCGGTTGATTTAATAAACACCTTAAACCAGCAGTATAATTTAAACCTGCCTGCCGAAAAGGCCGATATAGAACGCCTTGATTTATATAAGTACGATGCTTTTGGCAACAAACTGCCAATGCTTGGCAAAGACATGGTTGTGCTTGGACAGGCATAACGGCAATATAAAAAAGCCCGGCTGCAAGCCGGGTTATTTTTTTGCAGATTTTTAAATATTTATTGCTTATTACAATATGTAAAAGTTATAATAATTATAGCAGTAAAAATTATGTTGCTAACAAAAATGCAAAGCATAAAATTTTTTTAACAAGAAACGGAGGCAGTGAAATGGATAAATCAGTTTTGTGGAAAATTTCGTATGGCATGTATGCGCTTACGGTAATGGACGGCGAAAGGCCAACAGGCTGCATTATAAACACCGCAGTACAAGTAACAAGCGATAACCCAACAATTGCTATCAGCGTTAATAAAAATAACTATACCTTTACCGCGCTCGAAAAATCCGGAAAATTTGCCTTAACAATCCTTTCGGAAGCCACACCGCAGAATGTTATTGCAAGATTAGGCTTCTGCTCTGGCTGTGATACAGATAAATTTGAGGCGTGCGGTTTTAGCTGGGAAATGAAAAACGGCCTGCCTGTTATAACGGATAAAACCAGCGGTTACATTACTGCCGAAGTGCTTGGCAAATATGAAATGGAAACCCATTTTGTAATTTTGGCGCGCGTTGTTGACGCGGAAGTGCTTGGCGATTATACACCTATGACCTATAAATATTACCATGATGTAATTAAAGGCAAAGCACCTAAAAATGCGCCTACCTACCAGGAAGAAACTGTGGAACCCGCAGGCGAAAAATGGGTATGTACTATTTGCGGCTACGTGTACGAAGGCGATTTAACCAAAGAGCCGGACGACTTTACCTGCCCCATCTGCCGCCAGCCCAAAAGCAGGTTTAAAAAGGTAGAGTAGGGAAGGATAAAATTAATTTAACAACATCTTAAAATATATAACCCCTGCAAAGTGGATTAACCATAGTGCAGGGGTTGTTTTTCAATAAACTATAAATATGTTATAATTTTATTAAAAATATATGTAAGCAGGTGTTTAATGTTATGGAAATGATAGATAATATTACTAAAACTATAAAAGACGATTTAAAGGCTACAATTCAGCCTAAAAGCAAAGTTTCCATAGCGGCTGCCTGTTTTTCAATTTATGCTTATCAGGAATTGAAAAAAGAGTTGGAGAAAATTGATGAGGTAAAATTTATTTTTACATCTCCTACTTTCATAAAAGAAAAAATACCTAAAGAAAAACGCGAATTTTATATACCTCGTTTAAACAGAGAAAAAAGTTTGTACGGTACAGAGTTTGAAGTCCGTTTAAGAAATGAACTTTCACAAAAAGCTATTGCCAAAGAATGTGCCGAATGGATTAAGAAAAAAGTAAAATTTAAATCTAATACTACACAAGAAAATATGATGGGATTTTTAACGGTTGATGAAACTACTTATATGCCGGTAAATGCTTTTACAACTGTTGAATTAGGCTGTGAAAAAGGCAATAATGCCTATTGCGTTATTTCTAAAACGAATGCTTTTGAAAATGGCAAAAAGTTTTTAAACCTTTTTAATGAATTGTGGAACGATAATCAAAAATTGCAAGATGTTACAGAAGAAGTAATTGAAAATATTGCCACAGCTTATAATGAAAATGCACCAGAATTTATTTATTTTTATATTTTGTATAATATTTTTAATGAATTTTTAGAGGATATTTCCGAAGATATTTTGCCTAACGAGGCAACGGGCTTTAAAAACAGCCAAATCTGGAATTTACTTTATAATTTTCAAAAAGATGCAGCACTGGCAATAATTAATAAACTTGAAAAATATAACGGCTGCATTTTGGCCGACAGCGTAGGCCTTGGCAAAACCTTTACTGCGCTTTCGGTAATAAAATATTATGAAAACCGTAACCGCAACGTACTTGTATTATGCCCTAAAAAGCTTTGTGCAAACTGGAATACCTATAAAAGCAATTACATTAATAACCCCATAGCAAAAGATAAATTAAGGTACGATGTGCTTTTTCATACAGATTTATCACGCAGCGGCGGCGAATCTAACGGCATAGAATTAGACCGTTTAAACTGGGACAATTACGACCTTGTTGTAATTGATGAAAGCCATAATTTTAGAAACGGTGGTATAGTTTATGGAGAAGAAAACAAAGAAAACCGTTATCTTAAATTATTAAATAAGGTTATCCGTACTGGTGTAAAAACAAAAGTTTTAATGCTTTCGGCAACACCGGTCAACAACAGGTTTAATGATTTAAAAAATCAGCTTGCGCTTGCTTATGAAGGTGAAACCAAAAATATTAACGATAAACTTGCCATTGCTAAACCGATTGAAGAAGTTTTCCGTAACGCGCAAAAGGCTTTTAACGAATGGATAAAACTGGATATTAAAGACCGCACTACCAACCAACTGCTTTCCATGCTTGAATTTGACTTTTTTGAAGTATTGGACAGCGTAACAATCGCCCGTTCACGTAAACATATCCAAAAATATTATAATACTGCTGATATTGGCACCTTCCCTGAACGCTTAAAACCAATATCCAAGCGGCCTCATTTAACAGACTTGGAAAATGAGGTTAATTATAACGCCATTTACCTGCAATTATCGTATTTAAATCTTGGCATATATACGCCTACAAAATATATACAAACTTCTAAAATTGCCAAATATAAAGATTTATACAGTAAGGAAGGCAAAGGCTTAACCCAGCAAGGACGTGAAGAAGGCATACGCAAATTAATGAGTATTAACCTTTTAAAACGCCTTGAAAGTTCTGTTTATGCTTTTAGTTTAACCGTACAGCGGATTAAAAATTTAATTGATACAACTATTGATAAAATAGAAGCTTTCCAAAACAATCCTTATAATGCAAATTTTGAATTTTTAGCCGCAGAAAGCATAAGTGCTTTTGATAGCGATTTTGACGATGACGATAAAAACCTTGACGATTTTGTTGTAGGCAGAAAATTAAAAATTGATATTAGGGATATGGATTCTGTTTCCTGGCTTAGGGAGCTTAAAGCAGACGCGCAGGTTTTGCAGACTTTAGAAAGTATGATTGCAAATATTACACCGCAGCATGATATTAAACTGCAAACTTTGCTTGCGCAGATTGATGAAAAATTAAAACATCCTATAAATCCTGGCAATAAAAAAGTATTAATTTTTACTGCATTTTCTGATACGGCAGATTATCTTTACAAAAATGTCAGCGTATATGTAAAAAATAAATATAATTTAAACGCGGCAGAAATTACCGGCACTGTTGACGGCAGGACGACCATACCTAAATTAAGGGTTGATTTAAACACAGTGCTTACCTGTTTTTCGCCTGTATCTAAAGATAAAAATGTTTTAATGCCCGCTAATACAGACGAAATAGATATTTTGATAGCAACGGATTGTATATCCGAAGGCCAAAACCTGCAAGACTGCGATTATTTAATTAACTATGATATTCACTGGAACCCGGTAAGAATTATTCAGCGTTTTGGGCGTATCGACCGTATTGGCAGCAAAAATACCTGCATTCAGTTGGTAAACTTCTGGCCTGATATGACGCTGGATGACTATATTAATTTAAAAGCGCGTGTAGAAACAAGAATGCGCATTTCAGTAATGACTTCTACCGGCGATGACGATTTAATTAACGCAGAAGAAAAAGGCGACCTTGAATACCGTAAGCAGCAGCTTAAACGCTTGCAGGAAGAAGTTGTAGATATTGAAGAAATGTCCAACGGCATTTCCATTATGGATTTAGGTTTAAACGAATTTAGAATGGATTTGCTGGATTATATGAAAACTAACCCGGATATTGAAAAAGCGCCGCACGGCTTGCACGCTGTTGTGCCTGCCGGTGCAGATATGCCGCCTGGCGTAATATTCATACTCCGCAATATCAATAACAGCGTCAATATTGATAACCGCAATAGAATACATCCGTTTTATATGGTTTATATCAGCACGGAAGACGAAATTATCTGCAACTATCTTGACCCCAAAAAACTGCTTGATGACATCCGCTTTTTATGCAAAGGCAAAGCTGAACCTATATTTAAACTTTGCCGCCAGTTTAACGCAGAAACAAACGATGGCAAAAATATGAAAGCCGTATCGCAGCTTTTAACAGAAGCTATAGAATCAATAATTGATGTAAAAGAAGATAAAGACCTTGACAGTTTATTTAAAACCGGCGGAACAACAGCGTTGCTTTCGCAGGTATCGGGGCTTGATGATTTTGAACTGATTTGTTTTTTAGTTGTAAGATAAGAGGTAAAAAATGCTTAATTTGCCGCAAACAACAGAATTTAATAAACGTGTGCCAAAACAAAAGTTTTACGAACATTTAACGGCTAACGCAAAAATAAAAAGCATGTTTGCCGCGCAGATAAAAACAATTTATTGGCGCAACAAAATAGCGGCAAGCACGCTTAATATCAGTGCTGGCGTAACCTTGCCGGAACTGGAAGTTTTTGAAGTAAAACTAAATACTCCAGATATTAATGAAAGTGTTTTGCGGCAAATTGATTTGGCAATACCGTATTATATTCTGTTTTTGCTTGAATATGACGGTAAATATAAAGCTGCTATCAGCTTTAAAGAAGTAACAGAAAACAAAAATATCAAAGTAAATAATTATTACTACACAAACTGGCTTGATGAACAAGAACTGCCGCTAAAAATGGAAGGCTTAAACATTGATACTGTTTACGAAAATTTTGTACGGCAAATAGCAGGGCACAGTTTAGAAAAGCAGGAAAACACAAATTTAAAACAAAGCATTGCCAAAGCCGATGAAAAAGCCAAACTACAAAAACAAATAACGGCGTTGGAGAATAAGATACGCAAAGAGAAGCAGTTTAATAAAAAAGTTGAACTGAATATGGAATTGAAAAAGTTAAAAGAAATATTAATAGGGAGATAAAAGATATGAAATCTTTAGAATTAAAACCAACTAAAGAAAATTTATTGAATATGTTTTTGCAAGATTCTATTGGAAGAAATGAAGAAATTTTCTATTTTATTGATCTATTAAATTCAATTAATACTAATTATGCTATTTCTTTAGATGCTCAATGGGGAAGTGGTAAAACTTTTTTTTTAAAACAAGTAAAAATGGTATTAGATTCATATAATAATATTAATGAGTTGACACAAGAAGATATAACTAAAATACATAATGAAATAGATAAAATGAAAAGAGTAAATGGAGAAATTAATATAGAGCCTTGTTTTTCATTTTATTATGATGCGTGGGAAAATGATAATGATGAAGATCCTATTATTTCATTAATATATAATATTTATATTAATTCTAGTAATTATTTTGAATTTGACGATTTTAAAGATAAGTTATTTAAAGCAGGAAAAATTTTTGGTTCTATCTTTGAAATTTTTAGTGGTCGTAATATAAATGTTCTTATAGAGAATTTAGAAAATATAGATAAATTTGATACAATTTTTCAAGAACAGAAGAATCAGAAAAGTATTAAGGAAAAAATTGGTGAATTTTTGAATACTTTAATAGAAGATGATAAAAGAGTAATTATATTTATTGATGAATTAGATAGATGTAAACCAAGTTTTGCAGTGAAATTATTAGAAAGAATTAAACACTATTTTGACAATGATAAAATTATATTTGTTTTTTCAGTTAATTTTTTGGAGTTGCAACATACTATAAAAAATTATTATGGCGACAATCTAAATGCTAGTAAATACATGGATAGATTTTTTGATTTACATTTATCTTTAGTTGATATTAATAAAGAAAAATATTTTAAATTGATAGGTTTTTCAGAACGAGGGTATGTCATAGATAATATTTGTAAAGCTATAATAAATTATTGTGGTTTTGAATTACGTGAAATTAATAAGTTTTATTATCTCACCAAAGCAGCGAGTTTAAAAATAAATCGTATAATAAAAGATGGATTTTCAGATGAAAATACTTTGAAATTTTGTATAAATTATGTTGTTCCAATTATTATTGGTTTAAGAATGTATGATATTAATATTTACAATAGTGTTATAAATGGTAGAAACTCACAAACTTTTGTTGAAATATTTACAAAGCAAGACTTTTTAAACGTATTAAATAAAAATATATTTTTAAATGAAAATGAAACATATAATAATGGTACGAACGAATTAGAACATGTTAATATAAAAGATAAAATAAACCAATTATATAAAATATTGTTTGTAAAAGAATATAGTAATATGAATTTAAAGAATTTAGGAAAATTAGAATTTAATGAATTTATAATTAAAGAAATGAATAAAGCTGCATCATTTATGTCTATGTATGCTGATTATAAAAGAAATAATTAATAAGGAGGCCAACGATGAATAAACCAAAGTTTGAAACGCCGGATATGGTGGAAAAGAATATAGAAAAATTGGCGGAGATATTTCCGAATTGTATTACAGAAGCGCGTGATGAGAATGGAAAACTTAAAAAAGCCGTTAATTTTGAAATGTTGCAACAAATTTTAAGTACACAGTTCCCCCCCCGAGGGTTCGCCGGAGCGGTACGAGTTCACCTGGGTGGGGAAGCGTGCAGCTATTGCTGAAGCCAATAAGCCTATCCGTAAAACTTTGCGCCCTTGTAAAGCTGAAAGTAAAAATTGGGATACGACTGAAAATTTATATATAGAAGGCGATAATTTAGAAGTTTTAAAATTGTTGCAGGAAAGCTATTTGGGCAAAGTTAAAATGATTTACATTGACCCGCCTTATAATACGGGCAATGATTTTATTTACCGTGACGATTTTAAAAAAACGCGGCAAGAATATGAAGAGCAGGCCGGTTTATTTGACGAGGACGAGAACCGCTTATTTAAAAATACGGAAACTAACGGACGGTTTCATTCCGACTGGTGCAGTATGATGTACAGCCGTTTAATGCTTGCTAAAAACTTCTTAAGCGATGACGGTGTAATTTTTATTAGTATTGATGATAATGAACAAGATAATTTAAAGAAAATTAGTGATGAAATTTTTGGAGAAAGTAATTTTATAAATTGTATAACTCGTATTTCTAAGACAACGAGTTTTAGAGGTAATTTTTTTAGTCCTAGTAAAGATTATTTATTAGTTTATGCTAAAAAGTTAAATTTTTTAACGCAATTTAAAGATGAGATAGATAATAAAATACAATTTAATAAAATAGAAGAAAGTGGTACGAGAAAAGGCGAATATTATAGAGATGATATAGCTTTTTATTTGTCCACTCTTGAAACAAGACCCAATCAAAGATATTTTATAAAGTGTCCTGATGGTGAATTAGTTATTCCACCAGGTTCTACTATACCTAAAATAAAAGAAGATGGTGTAAAAGTATTACCAATAGAAGGAGATGGTGTATGGAGATGGGAGGTTGGACAATATTTAAAAAAGAAAGAACTGTTGAGTTTTAAAATAACAAAAACATCTCCATTGATTAATCAAGATGGTAAGAAGGCTAAATGGAATATATATACAAAAAGTTATTTAAACGATAAAAAAGAAAATGGCAATATTCCCAGAGATGTTTTTGATAAATTTTTAAACAGAAATGGTAGCGAAGATGTCAAAAAAATCAATATACCATTTTTATTTCCTAAACCAGTAAATTTAATAAAATATATTTTAAAAATAATTAACAATAAAGATAATATTTTTATCATGGACTTCTTCTCTGGCTCTGCTACTACTGCACACGCTGTTATGCAGCTTAATGCTGAAGATGGCGGACACCGTAAATTTATTATGGTGCAGCTGCCGGAGGTTTGTGACGAAAAAAGCGAAGCTTATAAAGCAGGTTACAAAAACATTTGTGAAATTGGCAAAGAACGCATCCGCCGGGCAGGAGAAAAAATTAAAGCTGATAACCCATTAACAACACAGGATTTGGATATTGGCTTTAGAGTATTTAAAGTTGACAGCAGCAATATGAATGATGTTTATTACAGCGCCGGTGAATACAGCCAGGATTTGCTTACTGATTTAGAAGATAATATTAAACCGGACAGAACAGATTTAGATTTATTATTTGGCTGCTTGCTTGATTGGGGCTTACCGATTTCGCTGCCGTATACATCTGAACAAATAGAAAATTATACAGTACATACTTATAACGAAGGCGATTTAATTGCCTGCTTTGATGAAAATATACCCGAAAGCGTTATTAAAGAAATAGCCAAACGCAAGCCTATGCGTGCAGTGTTCCGCGACGCAGGTTTTGGCAGCAGCCCGGAAAAGATTAACGTAACGGAAATTTTTAAAATGCTTGCCCCTGATACTGATATTAAGGTAATTTAGGAGGCGGCAAAATGAAATTAAAATTTAAACACCAAAAATTTCAGGCAGACGCCGCTAATGCCGTGGTTGATGTTTTTGCAGGCCAGCCGTATTTAACAGCTAATTATTTAATTGACCGCGGCGATGATAAGCAGGGTACACTTATTAATGACCCATATTTTACCGGCTGGTGCAATCAGCCAATTGTGCCGCAGTTAAGCGATAATATTATTTTAGAAAACTTAAATAAAGTACAGCGTACTAACTTAATTGCGCCATCAACGAGGCTGGAAGGCAGATACAATTTAACTGTTGAAATGGAAACCGGCGTCGGCAAAACCTATACATATATAAAAACGATGTATGAGTTAAACAAGCATTACGGCTGGAGTAAGTTTATTGTTGTTGTGCCAAGCATTGCTATCCGCGAAGGCGTTTATAAAAGTTTTACGGTAACGCAGGAACATTTTGCGGAAGAATACGGCAAAAAGATACGCTTTTTTATTTATAATTCTACCGTTAGTTCTGACATTAAAAACTTTTTAAATAACAGAGATATTTATGTTATGATTATTAATGTGCAAGCTTTTAATTCTTCCAAAGATTATAAGCGTAAAATATTGGATGAACAAGAGGATTTTAATTATTGTAAGCCAATAGAGCTTATTGCTAAAACTAATCCGATTTTAATTATTGATGAGCCGCAATCAGTAGAGGGTAAGCAAGCTAAAGAACAGTTAAAAAAATTTAACCCTTTAATTACGCTGCGCTATTCGGCAACGCATAAAGCGGACAGCATTTATAATATGGTGTACCGTTTGGATGCGATGGAAGCCTATAATAAAAAGCTGGTTAAAAGAATTGCCGTTAAAGGCGTAAGCCAGTCCGGCACAACAGCAACGGAAGGATTTGTGTATTTAGGAAGCATTAACTTATCTGATAGGAACCCAACGGCAACAATAAGTTTTGATTATAAAGGCAAAACTATCCGCCAGGTATCGCGCAAGGTAAGCGAAGGTTTTAATTTGTATGATAATTCCAATGGTATGGAAGAATACAAAAATAACTATACGGTTACTAGTATTGACGGCAGGGATAACTCTGTTCAGTTTGCAAATGGCATTAAAATTTTTGCCGGTGATGTTATTGGTGAAGTTAATGAAAATCAGCTGCGGCGTATACAAATCAGAGAAACAATTTTGTCGCACATAGAGCGCGAGCGCAAATTATTTTACAAAGGCATAAAGGTACTTTCGTTATTTTTTATTGATGAGGTTGTGCATTATAGAAAGTATGATGAAAGCGGCAATGCAGTAAAAGGCGAATTTGCCCAAATATTTGAAGAAGAATATAACGATATTATTAATCATTTTCAGCCGGAGTTTGGCGAAGAAGAATATTTAAAATACCTTGAAGCTATTAAAGCGGAAGATACCCACGCCGGGTATTTTTCGATTGATAAAAAGGGCAAGATGATTGACAGTAAAGTAGGTCGCGGCAAGGAAACATCGGATGATGTTGACGCTTACGACCTGATTATGAAAAATAAAGAGCTGCTGTTGGACAGGAACCCGCAGCGCTCGCCGGTAAGGTTTATTTTTTCACATTCCGCACTGCGCGAGGGGTGGGACAACCCGAATGTGTTCCAAATTTGTACGTTAAAACAAAGTACCAGCGAGGTACGTAAACGCCAGGAAGTAGGGCGTGGTTTGCGTTTGTGCGTTAACCAGGAGGGTGAGCGTATGGACGCAGGTGTTTTGGGAGCTGACGTGCATAATGTAAATGTGCTGACTGTTATTGCCAGCGAGAGTTACAAGAAGTTTACTGAAAAATTACAGGAGGAAATTGCCGAAGCAGTTGCCGACAGGCCTGTTAAAGTTACCGCTGCTTTGTTTGAGGGCAAGGTTATTAAAGACTTGCAGGGCAATGAGCAGGTTATTGATAATGAACTTGCAAGCGCTATTATATTTGACCTTGTTAAACAGGATTATGTTGATAAAAAATATGCTTTAACCGACAAGTTTTATGAGGACAGGAAGAACGGCACAGTTAAAGTTGCGGAAGAAGTGCAAGAATATAAAGATGATATTATCAATGTTCTTGATTCTGTTTATAACAGCAAAGCAATGCAGCCTGAAAATGCGCGCAGCAATAACGTTGAACTGCATATAGACAGAAATAAGCTGGCAATGCCTGAATTTAAAGCGCTTTGGCAAAAAATAAATGCAAAATCCGTATATGTTGTAGATTTTAATACGGATGAACTAATAAAAAATGCTGTTAACGTTCTTAATGCCAAGCTGCGTATAAATAAAATTTATTTTAAGGTTGAAACCGGTGTAATGGAGCAAATAGAATCTAAGGAGGCTCTAGAAAAAGGTAATGCCTTTATAAAAGAGCAGAATGCAACTTACGGCAGTGATAAAAAAATTACTGTTAACAGTAGTGTTAAGTATGATTTAATTGGCAAACTGGTGGAAGCAACAGGGCTTACGCGCAAGGATATTGTAAAAATATTAACCGGTATTGAAAAACCAGTGTTTGACCAGTTTAAGGATAACCCGGAAGAATTTATTATTAAGGCAGCCGGGCTGATTAATGACGAGAAAGCAACGGCAGTAATACAGCATATTACTTATGATATGCTTGACGAAAAATATGATACCGATATTTTTACAGAGCCAACAATGAAAGGTAAACTGGATGTAAATGCAGTTAAAACCAAGAAACATTTGTATGACCATGTTTTGTATGATTCTGCCAATGAGAAAAATTTTGCGCAGGAGCTTGATACAAACAAAGATGTTGCAGTTTATGTAAAGCTGCCAAATGGTTTTTATATTTCTACGCCGGTTGGCAAGTATAACCCGGACTGGGCAATTGCTTTTTACGAAGGTTCTGTTAAGCATATTTATTTTGTTGCAGAAACTAAAGGGTCATTATCCTCTTTACAGCTTAGAGATATTGAGAAAGCAAAAATACATTGCGCAAAAGAGCATTTTAAAGCAATAAGCAATGGTAGCGTTGTTTATGACGTTGTAGATGGCTATGATGAATTAATGAATTTGTTAGTAAAATAACTTAAAATGTTTAATTTCCCGGCAAAGAGTTTTCTTTTTGCCGTTTTTTATTTATTTTTTTACTACTTTAATATCAGATATTTAAAATATAAAGGATTTCTTATATTTTTGTCGAATTAATTATCATATATTTTAGTGTGTTTTATGGAGTCTGTTATGGTGGATTATACTTTACTTGCAAAAGCTGCTTTGCTGCACGATATTGGCAAGTTATGCTATCGTGCGGGGCTTACAAATGAGCCGGAAACGTATCCCGAATATGGTGCCCGGTGGCTGGCGCGTTTATTGCCCGAAGATGATGAAGCCATGCAGCAGCTTCTGCGCTGCATAAGCTATCACCGCAGGCGCGATTTTGAAGCAGGAAAACTTAAAGACGATGATTTGGCATATTTAGTTTATTTTGCCGATACGATTGCATTCGGCGCAGAAAAGACCGAACGTCGCCAGGATGATAAGTTTGATGCTTCGCTGTGCCTGGAATCGGTATTTAATTATTTTTCGGACCACGATACTTATAAACGCTATTTTTTGCCTAAAGAGATAAATACCGGCAAAGAAATTAATTACGCAGTGCGTGATAACATTAAAGCAAGCCCGGAAGATTATTTAAAACTTTTAAAAATAATTGAAAATAAATTAAAGCAAAAGCCTTTGGCGCAGATGTATCCCTATGAGCTTTTGCAGGTGCTTGAAGACGCTCTGTATTATGTGCCGCTTACGGTGCGCGAGGATTTGCCGCGCGATATTTCGATGTTTGAGCATGTAAAAATAACGGCGGCGCTTGCGGTAAGTATAGCCCATTATTTTGAAGCTAACGGAATTACTTCATATGCTTCGCTTTGTGAAAAGCAAAAAATTGCCCAAATACAAAACGAGCCGTTGTTTTTAATTGTTTCTGCCGATATTGCCGGCATTTACGGCTTTTTAACAACCCCGGCAGAGCAGTCGCCGCTTGCAACCATGCGCGGGCGCTCGCTGTATCTGGAATATTTTTCGCAGCTTATAGCAGACGAACTTGTAAATTATTTAAAACTTTCACGTGCAAACATTATTTATACCGGCGGCGGGCGTTTGTATTTGCTGGCGCCTAATACGCCGCAGTTTAAAGAGGGTGTAAAAACTTTTGCGGAGTACATTAACGGGTGGCTGCTGCAAAACTTTGGCACTCAGCTTTATGTATCTGTCGGCGCGGCGGAATTTACGCCGGTAGAGCTGGTTGGCAGGCAGCTTGGCAGCGATGTTATGGCGCGTGCCGATTTGCAGGTTGAAAACAATAAAAAGAACCGCTACTCGGAATCGGTTCTGGCAGGGCTGTTTGACCCTGAAAGCAGTTTTAACCATAACGAAGCGGCTTCGGAATGCTGCGTATGCCACAGAAACGTTGCTGCTGCCGATGAAGGGCGCAAAGACGGCCTGTGCAGCAACTGCCGTGCGCTGCTTGAACTCGGTAAGGCCTCTTTTATGGATGACAAGGTGCTGGCAGTATGTTCAAACCGCATCAGCGGATGTATTGCGGTGCCCGGCTATAAAAGGGTGCTGTACTTAAAAATAATAGCTGCCAAAGATTTGGAAAAATTTAAGCAGCATAATAAACTGGCATATCTTTACAGTATTAAAGGCGGAGCTTCCGATAATTGCCCGTATTTCCGCATCCGCCGCTGCGATTACTGCGTGCGCGACGCCAAAAGCGGCAGGCTGCCCGATATGAAGATGCTGGCGGCCAAAAGTATGGGCGAAACCTATACCGGTGTTAAGCGCCTGGGCGTTTTAATGGCGGACGTCGATGCTATCGGCATAGCTTTAAAAGCAGGTTTTTACCGCAACGATTTGCCCGACCCGCTGAGGTATCTTACATTATCGAGGCAGGCGGCGTTTTCCGGCAGGCTGTCATTCTTTTTTAAAGTAATTTTAAATAAAATTTTTAAAGGCGATATGCAGAACGCTTCCAGCAAAGTAACGCCGGTGTTCAGGCTTTTTAACAAGCCCAAGCAGCTTTGGCGCAATATACACGTAATTTACAGCGGCGGCGATAACATTTTTCTGCTTGGCGCATGGGATGACGTGGTGGAAGTGGCGGTTGATATTCACCGCGCGTTTGAAAGCTATACCAACGGCAAACTGGCGTTTTCGGCGGGCATAGGCATGTTTACGCCCGATTTCCCCGTTAGCCAGATGTTTATTCAGGCGCAGCTGCTGAAAAAAACCGCTAAAAATGTTCCCGGTACCGGCAAAATTGCTTTGTTCGGGCAGAATGCAGATTATGTAAGTGGCCCTGAAGGCGGGCTGGCCCATGTTTATGACTGGAATGTTTTTGAAAAACAGGTTTGCGATGAAAAACTTAACTTTTTAACAAACAATTTAAGTTTCGGTATTGCCGCAGTACCCGGCAAAATAAAGGCCGACAGGAACACTTTGTATAAGCTGCACGGCGTGCTTGCCGCAGCGGCAGGCAGGTTTAATCTGGCTCAGTTTGCTTATGCGGTTGCTCTGCTTGAACCGAAATCGGAAAATGCCGCACAGGCGGAAATATATAATAATCTGCGCAGCAGGCTGTATGCCTGGGCGCTTGATACGGAAGGGCGCAGGCAGCTTTTAACGGCGCTGGAACTTTTAATTTACAGTTTGCCCAATGCGCCTAAGGAGGACTTTTAATGGATATTATAGCCAGGGCCGAAAATGCCATTAAAGGCATTATGGTTAAAGACAAATTTAATAATAATGTACTGCTGTTAAAAACCGGCCATATCCGTAAGTTTTTAACTTCGGTCAACCTTGTGCGCGACCGCGTGGAGGTTTATAAAATGCGCGGGCAGGAGCCGGACAGGCTGCCGCCGGAGCTGGTTGCGGAGGTAAAATTTTTAAAGGTTAAATTAATGTATCTGGCCGGGCGCGAAAAAAATATTGTTGGCGCGTTTGTAGAAAAATCCGGGCTGATAGAAATGATTGACAGCATTGGCGACAGTACGGAAAGGTTTGACATTTTTGCCAAATACGTACAGGCGCTGGGGGCATTTCATAAATTTTACGGAGGCAAGGATAAATAATGAAGCAGGCGGTTTTAAAAGGAAAGTTTTTAATAGAGGCTGTTATTACTCTGGTAACGGGGCTGCACATTGGCACCTCCAGCGATTTTACTCCTATCGGCGCGGTAGAAAGCCCCTTTGTGCGCGACCATTTTACCAAAGTTCCCATTATTCCGGGCAGTTCGCTTAAAGGCAAGCTGCGCACTTTGCTGGCTAAAATGCGTTCGCCGGGTTATGTTTTAAATAAAATTGAAGATGACGACGAAGTTATCTGCCGTTTGTTCGGTTCTACTTCCAAAAACGGTGTTATAGGCGCACGCCTGCAATTTTATGATGTATTTGTAACGCAGGAAAGCATTGAAAAAATAAGCCGTATGGATACGGATACCTACATGGGCGAAGTAAAATTTGAAAACTCCATTACAAGGCTTACGGCAACGGCAATACCGCGCCAGATTGAAAGGGTGCCGGCTGGTACCGATTTTGCGTTTAAACTTGTGTACAACATCGAAAACGAAAAGGAAATTGAAGAAGATTTCGCAACCTTATCGGCAGCGCTTATGATGCTGCAGATGGACTACCTTGGCGGCCATGGTTCGCGCGGTTACGGCAGGGTGGCTTTCAGTAATTTTTCGGTGCGGTACGCCGGTTTAAACAAAAACTTTGAGGAGTATGCCGGAAGGCTTAAAACTGCTCTTGAAGGAAGCTGCTTAAAATGAAGTATTATATTTTGCAGTTTAAGTTTTTAACTCCGGTGCATTTTGGCACTGCCGAAAATAAAAAAAGCGGCAATTTGCAGTCTTTTAACTGCTGCGCCGATACTTTTTTCAGCGCGCTTATAACGGAAACGGCTGCGCTTGACGGAGAGCTTTGCAGCCGGTTTATTGAAGCCGTGCAAAAGGGCGGGCTGCTTTTCAGCGATTTTCTGCCTTATTACAGCGGTGCGGAAGAAGAACTGTATGTGCCGGTGCCGTATAACTGCAAGGAAAAAGTAAATCCGCTTGATTTGCAGCTGTCTTTTAAAGAGCTGTGTTTGCAGTATGAAGCATTGCGCGACCACGAAAATATGGCTTATATCCGCGTAAGCGGCATTTATGATTACCTGCACCCGTATGAAAGCACGGCTAAAGAGCAGGAAAAGCACGATTTTGGCTGGAGCGGCGTACAGCGCAGGCTTGATTTCAGAAACGGCGGGCGGGCATATTATGTAAGCAATTATACTTTTGCGGAAGGTGCTGGGTTATACTGCATAGTTGGGTTGGATGACGAAGCTTTGCTTGAAGGGCTGGTTAAAGCGGTGGAACTGCTGGGGCTTGGCGGCATTGGCGGCAGGCGCAGCAGCGGCTTTGGCAAGTTTGTGTTAAAAGGCACTCCGCAGCCTTTAAGCGAAGACTGCGGCGGTGATGCCGGTATGCTTAAAGTTTTGCTCGAAAACAAAACAAGCAGCCTGCAAATGTCGCTTTCCGTATTATGCCCGGTGCAGGAACAGATTGCCACCGTAAAAAAAGGCGCGTTCAGTTTATTAAAACGCAGCGGTTTTGTTTATAACCAAAACTCGCAGAATTTTGAAAAACGCAGCAGTGTATACATGTTAAAGGCGGGTTCATGCTTCCCCGAAAGGGTTGAAGGGCGCCTGCTTGAATTTACGGCTTTGGAGGCGCAGCACGCCGTGTACCGCTATGGCAAGGCCGTATATATGGGGTTGCCTGTATGAGTATCAGTAATTTTGAATATAAAAAAATGTCTGTAACCTGCCTGGGCCCGGTGCATATAACCGACGAAGTGGGAACGGTATACAGCTATCAGTATTTGTACGATGCCAGCAGCAGGCGGGTATATTTTTTGAATGAACGCCTGTGGGTAAAATTTTTGTATAAACATAATTTGCTGGCAGAGTTTGAAGAACTGATAAAAACAAGGCTGCGTGCCGGAAGTTTGTGCGAATGGGTTCAGGAAAAAGGCTTTAAAACAGAAGATTTGGGCGACGCTGTAACAGATTATGCCAATGTTGAAGTAGCGACGGAAATACTGGTTGCCAATAAAATGCGCCTTACGGAAATTGTGCGCACTGTGCACAATGTTGAAGGCCAGCCGTATATACCGGGCAGCAGCATTAAGGGCGCGCTGCGCACAGGGCTGCTGTTCAGCCTGCTGCTGCAGGAAGACAAGCTGCGTAATGCTGCCTGGGCTGAAGTCAGCCGTATTATTAATGACAACAGGCTGCGCGATAAAAATTCTGCCTTTGCCAGGCTTGCGCAGAAATTGGAAATTGTACTGCTGCACCGTTTAAAAATACCCAAAAACGAGTACAGTGCAGAATTAATGCCGCAGGCCAGCATGAACTGCAGTATTATGAAAGGCTTGTCGGTAAGCGATTCATACAGCAGCGGCAAAACAATACCTGTAATTGTGCAGAAGCGCGAGGCTGTGTATATTGTTAAAACAGGGCAGGTAAAAACCAAAAACCTTACCTTGTTCCGTGAATGCCTGCCACCGGGCGCACATCAGCATTTCAGCATAACGCTTGATAAAGCGGTGTTTGGCGGTATCGGCATTACCTCGGCGGCAGAACTTATTAAAAGGCAGCGTGATTTTACTGATTTTGTGCTGCAGCGTGAAAAAATTATTTTTGGGCAGGCACTAAAACAGGAATTTGCCCGGGCAGAAAACGCCAATTTATTTTTGGGCAGCGGCAGCGGCTTTTTAAGCAAAAGCCTGCTGCTGGCACTTGCGCCGGACCAAAAATCGTTTACAGATGCGGCAGCGGTAATTTTGCATAATAATTTTTATAAGCACGCGCACTTGCGGCTTGATAAGTTTGCTGCGCCTCGCGGCCTGCAAACAGCCAAAACGCACAAGGACATAACTTTAATGGGGGTCTGCGCAGTTACGGAGGAATAATTATGCTGCAAATTTGGGAAGTTTTATTGCAGCTGCCGGAAGGGCAGCGCCTGCATCAATCGTTCGGCAGCGTGCTTCATGGCGCGCTGATGCAGTACGCCCATACGGATTTTGCGGAAGCCATGCACCGTTCTGCGCTGCGCCCGTTCAGCCAGTTTGTGTATTACGATAAGGCACGCGGCAGCGCAGTGTGGCAGCTTGCGGCGCTTAACAAAGAAGCTGCGGAAGAAATTTTATATGCGTCAGGCAGGCTGCCGCAAAATTTATATTTAAAGCAAAAAGAATATGTGGTACAATTAAGTAAACCGCAGCCGGTAAAGCAAACAAGCTATAAAGACATGGCAGAACAGTTTTTTACCATGCCGCAGCCTCCGCGCCAGGCAGAATTTAATTTTATAACTTCCGCATCGTTTAAGGCGTTTGGCAGTTATAAAATTTATCCGGATAATGTTTATATTTTCCGCAGCCTTTTAAAACGCTGGAACGCTTTTTGCGGAGGTCTTGTGCTTGAAGAAAATAATCTTGAAGAACATTTGGCGCAGGCGGTGAAGGTTACCGGCTATAATTTATCTTTGCAGCAGTATTCTGTCGGCGGTGCGCCGATAGACGCGTTTAAAGGCCGTTACAGGCTGATTTTCCGCGGTACGCAAAGCCAGAATAGGATTGCGGCGCTTTTAGCCGCATACGCCGAATATGCTGGTATAGGCGTTAAAACAGCGCTGGGCATGGGCGGCGTAAAAATAAGTTTTTTACCCTGATACAGGGACGGACGCCGTTAAAATTAACGAACCCAATCATCATTTCTTAAAACAATTGGCCTCTTTAGGGGACGGAAAAATTTTTGTAAAATGCGCGCTCAGATATTGCATTTTTATTAAATGAGTGTTAGGATATGGCTTAACAGTTATTTGAGGGGGCATGGTGCATGATTACATATCGTCGAGCTACGTTTGATGATGTAGAAAATATTCATAAACTTCTGAATGATTATGCGCACGAAGGGTTGATGCTGCCGCGCGCACGCAACGCAATTTACGAAAACCTGCGCGATTATATTGTGGCGATTGAAAATAACCGCCTGATTGGCTGCGGCGCGCTGCATTTTGTGTGGGACAGGCTTGCGGAAATACGTTCGCTTGCTGTTGACCCGGAACGCAAAACAAGCGGCATAGGGCGCAATATTGTGCATTTGCTGGAAAAAGAGGGTATAGAGCGCGGCGTAAAAATGTTTTTTACGCTTACTTACCAGCCCGGATTTTTTGCCAAGTGCGATTACATTGAAACCGCCAAAGAAAAATTGCCGCAGAAGGTATGGAAAGAATGTGTTTATTGCCCGCAGTATCCGTACTGCAACGAAATTGCTTTTGTAAAAACCACGGTTGATTACGAACCGGGCGACATTATGTTTTGAAAGTAAATAAAATAAAAAATCCCGCTCAGTGAGCGGGATTTTTTTGTACGCAATTTGTCAAAGGAAAGTTAAATTATTTTTTCTCTACAAGTTTAAGAGGAACGGAAATTTTGGCATCAATTTTTTCGCCTTTAGCCAGTTTAACGGCAGCTTCAAGGCCCTGCTGGCCCATCAGTTCCGGCTGCTGGGCAATGGTAGCGGCCATGGTGCCTGCTTCAACAGCTTTCAGGCCGTCGTCAGTACCGTCAAAACCAACGATAAAGATTTGTTTGCCTGCGCTCTTGGAGGCTTCGATAGCACCGAGAGCCATTTCGTCATTCTGGGCAAAAATTGCCTGAATGTCAGGGTTTGCCTGCAGCATGTTTTCGGAAACGGTCAGGCCTTTGGTACGGTCAAAATCAGCAGACTGTTTAGCTACAACGCTTAATTTCTGGTCGGCAACTTTATGGAAGCCTTCGCCGCGTTCACGGGTTGCGGAAGCACCGGGGATGCCTTCGAGTTCAGCAACTTTTACGCCTTCGCCAAGTTTTTTAATAATGTATTCAGCAGCCATTTCGCCGCCTTTTACGTTATCGGAAGCAACAAGGGAAGCAATGGTGCCTTTGTCGGCGCTGCGGTCCAGAGCAATTACAGGAATCTTTGCTTTATTGGCAGCTTCAACAGAAGTGGAAATGGCAGCAGAGTCAACCGGGTTTACCAAAAGTACGCTTACGCCCTGCTGGAGCAGGTCGGCAACGTCGTTAGCCTGTTTTGCCGGGTCGTTCTGGGCATCAACAATTTTTACGTTAACGCCAAGCTCTTTGGCTTTTGCTTCAACACCGTCTTTAACGGAAACAAAGAACGGGTTGTTTAAAGTAGAGATGGAAAAACCGATAGTGGTAGTGCCGCTTTTTTTATCGGCAGCCGGGGCAGCTTCTTCTCCGGAGCTGCAGCCAGCAATAAGCATTACCGACATCATAAGTACTGCCATAATAGCTAATAAAGTTTTTTTCATTTAAAACATAACCTCCTACGATTTTTTGCGGTCCATAAGAACTGCAAGTAAGATAACTATACCTTTGACAACTTGCTGGTAAAAGCTGGATACGTTAAGAATATTAAGGCCGTTGTTAAGGGTGCCGATAATAAGTACGCCGATAAGCGTGCCCACGATACGGCCTTTGCCGCCGGAAAGGCTTGTGCCGCCGAGAACTACTGCCGCAATGGCGTCAAGTTCATAACCGGTGCCTGCGGTAGGCTGTGCGGAGTTAAGGCGCGAAGTTAAAATAGCGCCTGCCAGTGCGCAGAACAGGCCGGTAATTGCATAAGCAAAAATTTTAATGCGTTCAATTTTAATGCCGGCAATAAAGGAAACCTTTTCATTGCCGCCGACAGCATAGGTTTTGCGGCCCAGCGGTGTTTTGTTAAGAATAAACCAGCAGAGGGCAAACATTAAAAGCATAACTACTGCCGGTACAGGAATGCCTGCAAAATAGCCCTGGCCGAACATATGGAACAGCTGGTTATCGGTTAAGCTGCTGATAGGGTTGCCGTCGGTGTAAACCAAAGTCAAACCGCGGAAAATAGTCATGGTTGCCAGAGTGGCAATAAAAGGAGCAACCTTGCCGTAAGAAATTACAACGCCGTTAATAGTGCCGAGGATAAGGCCGATAATGGCAGCAACAACAATGCCCATAATCGGGTCCATGCCGCCTTTAATTAAACTTGCCATAATTGCACTGGAAAGAGCCAGCGTACTGCCGACGGAAAGGTCGATGCCGCCTGTAAGGATGACAAAGGTCATGCCGAAGGAAATCAGTGCGTTAATGGAAACCTGGCGCAGCAGGTTTTTTAAGTTGGACGGGTCGATAAAGCTGCTGTTTAAAGCAGATATAACAACAAAAAGTACAATTAACCCGATTAACGGGCCCATTTTTCTAACTAAGGCAGAAACGTTCATCTGTTATATTCCTCCTGTTGCAAGGGTGATGATATTTTCCTGGGTTGCTTGGTCATGCGGTATTTCCCCGGCAATTTTGCCTTCGTGCACAACAAGGATGCGGTCGCTCATGCCGATAACTTCCGGCAGGTCGGAAGAAACCATGATAATGGCAACACCCTGTGCGGTAAGTTCGTTCATCAAATCGTAAATATCGCGTTTTGCGCCTACGTCAATGCCGCGCGTAGGTTCGTCCATAATGATAATGGACGGATGCATGCCAATCCATTTTGCTATAACAACCTTCTGCTGGTTGCCGCCGGAAAGGGCACCGGCCGGAAGCTGGATGGAATTGGCTTTAACGCCGAGCTTGTGCGATAATTCGTTGGAGAAATTAAATTCCTTTTTATCGTTGATGACGCTTTTTGAAGCGAAGGTATCAACGCTTGGCAGGGCAATATTTTTTAAAATGGAAAAGTCCAGAATCAGGCCTTCGGTTTTGCGGTTTTCGGTAATAAAACCAATGCCTGCCTTAATGGCGTCTTCCGGTTTTTTAATGTTTATTTTCTGTCCGTGCAGGTAAACTTCGCCCTGGCGGCAGTCGTCAATGCCAAACAGCGCGCGCATAATTTCCGTGCGTCCGGCGCCCATCAGCCCGGCAACGCCCAAAATTTCGCCTTTGCGCAAATTAAAGGAAACGTGGTCGAACACGCCCGGCTGGCACAGGTTTTTAACTTCCAGAACAACTTCGCCGGGTTCGGTGGTGCGTCCGGGATAATATTCCGTAATCGCACGGCCAACCATATCCTGTACTACGGCTTCCATGGTGGTGCTGCGTGTCGGGCGGCAGCTTATGGAGTGGCCGTCGCGCATAACGGTAATGGTGTCGCAGTGGGTAAATACTTCTTCCATACGGTGCGAAATATAAACAATGGCTACGCCTTTGTCCTTTAATGCGTGCATAACTTCAAACAGTTTGGCGGTTTCACGTTCGGTAAGCGCCGCGGTAGGTTCGTCCATAATTACAACTTTGGCGTCCAGCATTAAATTGCGGATGATTTCCGTCATCTGTTGCTGGCCTACGCTGCATTCGCCGGCTTCGGCGTCAAGCGGCAGCTCAATGCCAATCTGCGCGCATTTTTCTTCGGCCAGTTTACGCATTTTTTTAGTGTCGAGTATGCCGAAGGAGTTGGTAATCTGCTTCATTAAAAACAGGTTTTCAAGTATTGAAAGGTTGGGCCAGATGTTAAGCTCCTGGTGAATAAAGGCAATGCCGTGGTTTTCGGCATCACGTGCGTTTTTAAAATGTACTTCCTGGCCGTCAACGAAAATTTTGCCCGCATCGGCTTTGTGTATGCCGGTGAGGATATTCATTAAAGTTGACTTGCCGGCCCCGTTTTCGCCCATCAGCGCGTGGATTTCCCCGGAATGCAGTGTGAAATCAACCCCGCGCAGAACTTCGTTGGAACCGAAGGCCTTTGAAATACCTTGCATGGTAATTTCCATAGCTGACAGTACTCCTTTAAATCAGAATATAACGCCGGAATGTAAAATTACATTGGCAAACGGTGTTGTTTCACCGGTACGTATAACTGCTTTAGCGGTTTTGGTGGCCTGCTTAAAATGTTCGTGGTCGGTAACAATCCATTCTTTGGCGTCAAACAGATTGTGCATCTGCTGCCAGCATTCTTCGTTTTTGCTCTGCATTTCGGCAGCAACATGGATTTTTTCAATTTCCATATATTTGGCAAGTTCTTCCACAACTTCCAAAAAACGCGGCGTGCCGAGCTTCAAGGCAAGGTCAATCTTTTTTACGCCGTCCGGCACAGGCAGCCCGCAGTCGCCGATAACAATGGTATCGGTATGCCCCATATCTGCCAGTACTTTGGCAATTTCGCTGTTTAAAATTCCTATTTTCTGCATTCGGACAACATCCCTTCCACTTCATCTAAATAAGGCATTCCGCCCTGTGCGCCGATTTTTTGTACGGATAAGGCGGCTGCCGCATTGGCAAAAGTAATGCTTTCGGACATGGTTTTGCCGGAAGCGCGTGCAACGGCGAAAGCACTGTTGAAAGTGTCGCCTGCGCCGGTAGTATCAACTGCCTGCACTTTAAAGGCGGGTACGGTATTAATTACGCCGTTTTCGGCATAGGCAACGCCTTTGCTGCCGAGCGTCATTAAAAGGCGGCCTTCGTTTTCCAAAAGTATTTCTTCGGTGCTTTTACCGGGGAAAAGAGCCTGCGCTTCATGTTCGTTAGGCGTTATAAAGGCGGCGTCTTTGGCCCAGCCCTGTGCGCCTTCAAGAACAGGCGCCGGGTTCAGCAATGCTTTTACTCCGGCTTCCGCACATTTTTTTAAGGTGTGGGCAATGGCGGCAGCAGGAATTTCGTGCTGCAGCATTACCATATCGCAGCCTGCAATCTGCGGCCAGGCTTCATCTATAAGTTCAGGCGTTACAAGGTCGTTGGCGCCTTTAATAACAATAATGCTGTTATCGCCTTCGGCAAGCGTAATGTGCGCGGTGCCGGTAGTTACGCCGGGCACAACCTTTACGTTTCTGGTATCAACGCCGTTCGCTTCAAAATTTTTAATTACGGAACGGCCGTAATCGTCGTCGCCGACGCAGCCAACCATATAAACTTTGGCGCCGAGCCTTGCTGCGGCAACTGCCTGGTTTGCCCCCTTGCCGCCCTGGGCAATAATAAGGCGGCTGCCCAAAATGGTTTCGCCTGCCAGCGGACGTTTCGGCGCTTCGACAACAACGTCGATATTGCAGCTGCCGATAACGGCGATACTAATTTGTGTCATATGCTTCATGCTCCTTTAACCTTTAAAATGTTAAATTTACATACAAGAAATAGTGTACAATATTATTATATTGGCTATTCAATTTAAAAATCCTGCCGCAAGCAGGGCTGAATGTAAAATTTACTACAAAAAATGTACAGCACAACAAAAGAATTTTACAACAAACGCGGGCTATAATGCAAGTAAAATCGTTAATAGTATAATATTTTTTTATGTGTCAAAAGCGTGAACAGTATGGACAAATAGGCTAATGTTTGTTAGTATAAGAAAGCATACTGTATAAGTTGTAGAAACACGCACATTGTGTTGGAATATTAACGTTGGCAGGCCGTATGGTTACGGCAGAAAAAGGAGCGGAAAATAAAATGAGCAAACAAAAAACATCATGGCAGGATACAGTCAGCGACTGGCTGGTTTCCATTATTGTTGCGGTGGCGCTTGCCTTCTGCATCAGAACCTTTATTGTAGAGCCTTATATGGTAGAAGGTTCTTCCATGTACCCGACGCTGGTAAACCATGAAAGGCTTTTGGTAAACAAGTTTACCTATTTTGTAAGCGACCCTCAGAAGGGCGAAATTATTGTTTTCCGTTACCCTAAAGACGAAAGCCGCGATTTTATTAAGCGCGTTATTGCCACGGCAGGCGATACCGTTGAAATGCGCAGCGGCAAAGTGCTTGTAAACGGCACGGAAATTGACGAGCCTTATACATGGAAGGAAGACCCCAAAGGGCCGAACCTTTCTGATTACAGAAAATCAGTTGTGCCGGAAGGGCATATTTTTGTACTGGGCGATAACAGAAACAACTCTGAGGACAGCCGTTTTGCCGATGTAGGCTTTGTGCCGCTGGATTTGGTTAAAGGCAAAGCCAGCCTGGCATTCTGGCCGGTTGACAGATGGCGCATGCTGCCCTGACAGGGAGAGTGTTATAAATGGACTTTAAAATACAGTGGTTTCCCGGCCATATGACCAAAGCCAAACGCATGATGGAGCAGCAGCTTAAACTGGTGGACGTGGTTGTGGAAATGCTTGACGCACGTGTGCCGCGCAGCAGCACCAATCCCATGCTGAACCAGCTTTTGGGGCAGAAGCCTAAAATTATAGCTTTAAATAAGGTTGATATGGCAGACCCTGCCAAAACCGAAGCGTGGAAAGAAATTTTTAAAAATAACGGTCTGCCGGTATGCGTTATCGACTGCAACACCGGCAAAGGCGTAAAACAGCTTGTAGCCGCAGTGCAGAAAGCGGCGCAGCCTGTAATAGACAAATGGCTGAAGCGCGGCGTAAAAAACCGTTCCATACGCGTTATGATTGTCGGCATACCCAATGTAGGCAAATCGACGCTTATTAACAGGCTTGTTGGCAAAAACAAAGTGCTGGCGGCCGATAAACCGGGCGTTACGCGCGGGCAGCAGTGGGTTACCATTGCCAAAGGGCTGGAGCTTTTAGACACGCCGGGCGTTCTGTGGCCAAAGTTTGATGACCCGCAGATTGGGCTTAACCTTGCCCTTACCGGCGCCATTAAAGAAGACGTGTATGACCGTGAACAGGCGGCGTGGCTTTTAACGGAAAAATTAATTGCCGCTTACCCGCAATTGTTAAAAGACAAATATGCCGTTGATTTTGAAGCGGGCGCAGCGGTGCAGGACGTTTTTGAAAAAATTGCCGTAAGCCGCGGCTGCCTGAAAAGCGGCGGGCTGCTTGACCTTGATAAAGTGGTGCAGCTTGTTCTGCGTGATTTCCGCAGCGGCAAAACCGGCCGTGTAACACTGGATGAACCAGATAAATAATAACTGAAATTAAAGCCGCTGTAAGCGGCTTTTTGTTTAAGGGGCTGTAAACATGAAAATTGCAGAAATAAAAGAACTGCTTGCCAATAACCCGAATGAAGAACTTTTGGCAGAACTTGCCAAAGACGGGCGCAGCGGCGTGCAGAAACTTGTGGCGGCTTATTATAAAAAGCAGCAGGCAGAACAGGCGGAGCGCGAACGTTTTGCCAAAATGCTGATGTACGAAAATAACTGCTATAATGACGGGGCACAGTTTGTGGCAGGCGTTGATGAAGCCGGGCGCGGGCCGCTGGCCGGGCCTATGGTTATAGGCGCGGTTATTTTGCCGCAGAATGTTTTTATTAAAGGGCTGAACGATTCCAAAAAACTTACGGCAGCCAAACGTGAGCAGCTTTACGGGGAAATTTTGGAAAAAGCGCTGGCGGTTTCGGTTAATATAGTAAGCGTTTACAATATCGACAGGCTTAATATTTACCGTGCCACGCAGGAAGGCATGGCGCAAGTTCTTGAAAGTTTAAAAATCCGCCCGCAGGCGGCGCTTATAGATGCCATGCCCGTGCAGGCAGGGGATATTAAAACCTATTCACTTATTCACGGCGATGCTCTCAGCGCTTCAATAGCGGCGGCTTCGGTAATAGCAAAAGTTACCCGTGACAGAATGATGGAACAGCTTGCGGCAGAGTATCCGCAGTACGGCTGGGCGCATAACAAAGGCTACGGCAGCGCGGAGCATATGCAGGCAGTGCTGGAATACGGCGCAACAAGCTGGCACCGCCGCAGCTATGAACCGGTAAAAAGTATGCACCTGCCTCCGGCCGAACCTGTGCCGAATAAAATAATCCGCCTGCCGGAGGAAGCTGATGGCTGACAGGCGCAGTGATTTTGGCAGGCGCGGCGAAGATGCGGCCTGCGCTTATTTGCTGCGGCACGGTTACAGTATTGTAGAGCGCAATTACCGCTGCCGCCGCGGAGAGATTGATATAATTGCGGCTAAAGACGGCGGAGCGGTGTTTGTTGAAGTTAAAACGCGCCGCAGCTTAAAGTTTGGCACGCCGGGCATGGCGGTAACTTATGCCAAGCAGCAGAAAATCCGCACCACGGCGCTGCACTATTTGCAGCAGTGCGGCGGAGGGTACAATAAAATAGCTTTTGATGTAATAGAAATTGTGGCAGATGACGGCAAGGCAAAATTGCGCCATCTGCAAAATTGTTTTTAGGGGAGATATAATGTACGCAAAAACCTTCGGGGAAACTGTTTGTGGTATTAATGGTGAAGAAATAATTGTTGAAGTTGATATATCCAACGGGCTGCCGGGATTTGACATTGTAGGGCTGCCTGATACGGCGGTAAAGGAATCGCGCGAGCGCGTAAGGGCGGCGCTGAAAAATTCCGGGCTGATGTTTCCCATGACGCGCATTACCGTAAACCTTGCCCCGGCCGATTTGCGCAAAGACGGCAGCAGCCTTGATTTGCCGATTGCCGTTGGCATATTAACGGCAGCCGGAAGTTTATTGCAGGAAGAAGCAGAAGGTAAAATTTTTGTGGGCGAACTTGCTCTTGACGGCAGCATACGCCAGGTTGCGGGCGTTTTGCCGATGATTTTATATGCCCGTGAACACGGCTGGCGCGAAATTTACATACCGCAGGGCAACGCGGCGGAAGGAGAGCTGGTGGACGGCATAGATGTATATACGCCTGCCAGTTTAAGTGAGCTTGTAAGACATTTGAAAAAGCAGGAGCGTTTGACGCCGCTGCCAAAAATACAGTTCGGAACGGAAACGGCAGGCTGCGGCGACGTTGACTTTGCCGAAGTACGCGGTCAGCAGGTTGTTAAGCGCGCACTGGAAATTGCCGCGGCAGGCGGGCATAACGTATTGATGGTTGGCGCGCCGGGCAGCGGCAAAACTATGCTGGCACGCCGTTTGCCAACTATATTGCCGCCGATGACGGAAGATGAAATTTTGGAAATAACCAAAATTTACAGCATAGCCGGGCTTTTAAACGGCAAAAAACAGCTTGTGCTGGAACGACCCTTCCGCAGCCCGCACCATACGGTATCGGCAAGCGCGTTAATTGGCGGCGGCAGCGTGCCGAAGCCGGGCGAAGTTACGCTCAGCCATAACGGCGTACTGTTTTTGGATGAACTGCCGGAGTTTTCACGCCAGGCGCTGGAGGTTCTGCGCCAGCCGTTGGAAGACGGCGTGGTAACAATCAGCCGCGTGCAGGCAAGCTTGTCTTTCCCCGCACGGCTGATTTTAATAACCGCTCAAAACCCGTGCCCCTGCGGATTTTTGGGCGATAAGGTTCACAGCTGTACCTGCCGCCCGCACGAAATTGAGCGTTACCGGCGCAAAATTTCCGGTCCGCTTTTAGACCGCATTGACATACAGGTAACCGTGCCGCGCCTTGAATATGACGACTTAAAAGACAAAACCGAAGGAGAAAGTTCTGCCGTTATACGCAGCCGCGTTGTAAAAGCGCGCGGCGTGCAGCGCAAACGTTTTGAAGGCAGCGGCGTGCACTGCAATGCGCAGATGAACAAAAAGCAGCTTAATAAATACTGCAAACTGGAGCCGCAGGCCGAAGCCATGCTGGGCAAATACTTTGCCGCGCTTGGGCTCAGCGCCCGTACGCATGACCGCATTGTTAAAGTTGCCCGTACCATTGCCGACCTTGAAGGCAGCGCAGCTATAAAAGCGGCACATATTGCCGAAGCTATACAACTGCGCACGAGTGTACAAAGATAATTAATATTTTTGGAAAATTAAACACTTACAACTCATTTTATGGTAAAATATAACATATTTATAATTTTAAGGCCCCTTAAGAGGAGGAACAAAAATGCGCATAGTTGTAACAATTGTAGGTAAAGACAGAGTAGGCATTATTGCACGTGTCAGCAATGTACTGGCAGAGCATAACATTAATATCCTTAATATTAACCAGAATATTATGGACGGCTTTTTTAACATGGTACTTATTGCCAATATGGAAAAAGCCGATTTGCAGCTTGATAAATTAAAAGATGTGTTTACTGCGCTTGGCAATGAAATAGGCGTGGAAATCCGCGTGCAGAGCGAAGAAATTTTTACGGCTATGCACCGTATTTAGGAGGCCGCCTATGTTTGAAATTAAAGACGTTTTAGAAACCACGCGCATGATTACCGAAAATAATCTTGACGTGCGCACCATTACCATGGGCATCAGCCTGCGTGACTGCGCACACCCGGATATTAAGGTAACGGCGCAGAAAATTTACGATAAAGTTACCAAAAAAGCAGAAAACCTTGTTAAAGTAGGGCAGGAACTGGAAACGGAACTTGGCGTGCCCATTATTAACAAGCGTGTATCCGTAACGCCTGTTGCCATTGTTGGCGAAAGCTGCGACGCAGCAAGTTATGTGCCGCTGGCCAAAGCTCTTGACGATGCAGGCCGCACCATCGGCGTTGATTTTGTCGGCGGTTTTTCCGCGCTTGTCGATAAGGGCTACACCAACGGCGACCGCAAACTGATTGCGTCCATTCCGGAAGCGCTTGCCGAAACGCAGATTGTTTGTTCTTCCGTCAGCGTAGGGTCTACCAAATGCGGCATTAATATGGATGCCGTAGCCGAAATGGGCCGCGTTGTTAAAGAAGCAGCTGCTTTAACGGCCGACCGTGACGCTATCGGCTGCGCCAAACTTGTAATTTTCTGCAATGCTGTGCAGGATAACCCCTTCATGGCAGGTGCTTTCCACGGCGTTACCGAACCGGAAAGCGTTATTAATGTAGGCGTCAGCGGCCCGGGCGTTGTAAAGCACGCGCTGGAATCCGTACGCGGCGCCGATGTCGGCACCGTTGCCGAAACCATTAAAAAGACGGCGTTTAAAATTACCCGCGTAGGCCAGCTGGTTGCACAGGAAGCAGCACGCCGCTTAAATACGCAGTTCGGCATTATCGACCTTTCTCTTGCGCCGACGCCTGCCATTGGCGACAGTGTTGCCCACATTCTTGAAGAAATCGGTCTTGAAAGTACCGGCGGCCCCGGTACAACAGCCGCGCTTGCAATGCTTAACGACGCGGTTAAAAAAGGCGGCTTAATGGCATCAAGCTATGTCGGAGGCTTAAGCGGCGCTTTTATTCCCGTCAGCGAAGATGCCGGCATGATTGCCGCCGTTGAACGCGGCAGCCTGACGCTGGAAAAACTCGAAGCCATGACCTGCGTATGCTCCGTAGGCCTTGATATGATTGCCGTACCCGGCGATATTACGGCAGAAACCATTTCGGCAATTATTGCCGATGAAGCCGCTATCGGCATGATTAACAATAAAACAACAGCAGTGCGCCTTGTGCCCGTGCCGGGCAAAAAAGTGGGCGACAGGGTAGAATTTGGCGGGCTTTTGGGCTATGCGCCGGTTATTGCCGTAAGCAAATTCAAGCCCGATGCCTTTATTGCCCGCGGCGGCAGAATACCCGCGCCGGTAAGGAGCCTGACCAACTAATGCGCAAGCAGCAGCGTGAAGAAATATTAAAAGTACTTGAAGAAACATATAAAGATACCAAAACAGCGCTTAATTACAATTCGCCGTTTGAACTTTTGGTTGCGGTAATTATGTCTGCCCAGTGTACTGATGAACGTGTCAACAAAATTACGGCACGCATCTTTCCTAAATATAACACGCCCGAAAAAATGGGCGCGCTTACCCAGGAAGAACTGGAAAACGAAATCCGCGACTGCGGCCTTTTTCGTGCCAAAGCCAAAAACCTTCTGGCAACCTGCCATATGCTGGTGCAGGAATACAACAGCACCGTGCCCGATACTATTGAAAAGCTGATGACGCTGCCGGGTGTCGGCAAAAAAACGGCTAATGTAATAGCAAGCATTATTTACAATGTGCCGGCCATTGCCGTAGATACGCATGTTTTCCGCGTTTCGCACCGGCTGGGGCTTGCAAAGGGTGCAGACCCGCTTGCAACGGAAAAAGAACTGCAAAAAGCAATACCCATGGAAAAATGGAGCGATGCCCATCACTGGCTTATCTGGCACGGCCGCAAAATTTGCAAAGCGCGCAAACCCCTGTGCAGCGAATGTATGCTGACAGAGCTGTGCCCATATAAAGAAAAGAATTTCGCAAAATAATGCCAAAATAAAAACTCCCGAAGTTTACCGCTTCGGGAGTTTTGCTGTATATGGCTATTTCTTTTTATCTGTGGGTGTAACGCTTATTTCAAAAAGCCTGTCCCACGGAAAACCTATTTTAAATTTAAAATCTTCGGTAAAGGGGTATTTGCGTGCAAGCTCATCGCATACATCCTGAGCCAGCGCAGAAACATGCTTTTTGGAACTGCCGAGCTTGTAAACTTCTTCGCTGCTGCCGCTGCGTTCCAAAAAGTCCGTGGCATCACGCCGCGCGTTCGATTGGTAAAACCAGTCGTCAACAAGGCGCAGACGCATCAGCAGTGCATTGTCCTCCGTGCTTATCTGCGGGGCTAAAATGCCCTGGGCAATGGCAAAGCCGATGGTGTTGTCGGCGGTGTTCCAGCCGTTATACGCGGTAAGTTTTTCCAAATTGCCGCGGTTGGCAAATTCGTTCATAAAGCCGTTATCGGCGCCGTTGGAATATGTAACGTCTGCCAGTGAAACCCTTGTGCCGCTGTTTAAAAATTTTTCCAGCTCGCCAATATATTTTTTGTCGCGCGGCGAGGCAAAAAACTGGTTGCTTGGTGCGGTTGAATCCATCATTACGCCGTCTTTGGGCGTGTTAACTGCCAAAATAAAATCGGCTTCGGCGGCGTTAACAGTCGGGCGTGCATCGGCAACAAGTATCTGTTCCGGTACGGATTCGCCAAGCGTGCTGTCGGAATACTGCGGTATTGTGGTACGCCCGGTGCCTTCGGCATAATAAGTGTAAACAAGCGGGTGCTCGCGGTTCTTTTCGTTAACGGCACGTGTTAAAAGCAGCATGCCAAGCTGGTCAACGCCCGGTATAATCTGAAAAATCTGGTCGGAAAGCGCAAAAGCATCGCGCTTTATGTAACGCGCTTCCATATGCGTTGCCGAAAGCGGCGCATTGTCATCCTTGCCTATGGCAAGATAATGAAAACGGTATTTTGCGGTAAGCTCCGTAAGCGATTTATTAACATGGTAGTTTTTTAAACGCCTTTGCAGCCAGTCGTTTAAATCGGCCTGCGGCAGGTTGTTTTTTATGGCCTGCTTTGCAAGGCTTTCGCGCAGTGTTAAACCGGTGGTGTCCTCTTTATCCAAAAGTTCGGAATAACGGAAAATGGCAGGCCCGATTTTGCTGTAATACGGCGGTTCAACATTGCCGTAGCTTGCACGCGGCGTGCGCATTAATGTGGAATACACATAAAGCGGCATGGGCAGCCTTTCGCGCAGCATTTCCAAACGCTGAACACGTGCCTGCAAGGTTGTTTCGTCAAAAAAATGCGTACGGCTGGCAACCAGCCCGCCGTAAATAAGCGCGTCCGAAGATATTACTGCCGCATCGGCGTCAGGCGCGTTTTCCACCAGCCACTGCCAAAGCTTGTCTGGGTCGCCGGTGCGGTCTGCCGAAGCAAGGTATTTTTCCGGCGGCGTCAGTATTTCATAGCCGGCAGCCTGCAAATTTTTTACAGGGTAGCTGTAAGTAACAGGTCTGTCATCAAGCGGAATATAAATAAACGTGCCCTTGTATTTTTCTTTTGCCTGTACACCCGGCACCATTAAAAAGGTACACAGCGCGGCAAATAATATTTTCAGCATGGCTTTATAAAATTTAAAACGCATTTAACCATCTCCACCAAACATTTTTACATTGCCTTGTATTATTATAAATTTATTTACGTTTTTTTTCCAGTTAAAAAATTTATTTGCTAAAGGTTTGACAACTGCAGCCCTGATGCTTATAATATAGTAGTAAATCAATATTACATCAGTAATGCGAAGGAAAAGGCATTTAAAGCGGCCTTACAGAAAAAACTGCCTTGGCTGAGAGCAGTTGGGAACGGTAATTGCCAAACCACCTTCAAACTATGCCCCGAAACAGCAGTAGGCGGCATCGTATACCGGCGTTAACGGTTAACTAAGAGGGCTGCCCAGCAGCCAATTAGGGTGGAACCGCGGATAACTCCGTCCCTTACATAAGGGATGGAGTTTTTTATTTTATTCAGGAGGTAAAATTATGGTTAAAGTTACTTTAAAAGACGGCAGCGTAAGGGAATTCGAAGATAACGTAACCTTGCTTGAAGTTGCCAAAAGCCTTTCTCAAAAACTTGGCAAGCAGGCTTTGCTTGCTGTTGTAGATGGACAGAACAAAGACCTGTCCGATAAGCTGACCCATGACGCCAGCGTAGAATTTGTTGTGCCCGAAAGCGAAGAAGGCCTGCATGCTATCCGCCACACTGCGGCGCACGTAATGGCACAGGCAATTCAGCACCTGTTCCCGGATGTAAAATTTGCCATTGGCCCTGCCATTGCCAACGGATTTTATTACGACCTTGACAGCGAGCACGTTTTCACTCCGGAAGATTTGGCCGCTATCGAAAAAGAAATGGCAAAAATCATTAAAGCCAACATTCCTTTGGTAAGGGCAGAAATTCCCCGTGCCGAAGCACTGAAAATGTTTGAGGAGAAAAACGAAAAATATAAGGTAGAACTTATTAACGATTTGCCGGAAGACGCAATCATCAGCACCTATACCCAGGGCGATTTTACCGATTTGTGCGCAGGCCCGCACTGCCCTTCCACCGGCCGTGTTAAAGCCTTTAAGCTGCAAAGCATTGCCGGTGCTTACTGGCGCGGCGACGAGCACAACAAAATGCTCCAGCGTATTTACGGCACCGCTTTCCCCAGCAAAGAAGAACTTGACGCTTACCTGCACATGCTGGAAGAAGCCGCTAAGCGCGACCACCGCAAACTCGGCAAAGAACTCGATTTGTTCAGCATTCAGGATGAAGGCCCGGGCTTCCCGTTCTTCCATCCCAACGGCATGATTATTAAAAACACCCTTATTGATTACTGGCGCGAAGTACACCGCCGCTACGGTTACTACGAAATTCAGACCCCGATGATTCTTTCCCGCACCCTGTGGGAACGCAGCGGACATTGGGACCATTACCGCGACAATATGTATTTCACCAAAATTGATGAAGCCGATTACGCCGTAAAACCGATGAACTGCCCCGGCGGCATGCTGTTTTACCGCACCCATCCGCACAGCTACCGCGAACTGCCGCTGCGCGTTGGCGAACTTGGCCTTGTACACCGCCACGAACTGAGCGGCGCACTGCACGGCCTGTTCCGTGTACGCTGCTTCACGCAGGATGATGCCCATATCTTTATGATGCCCGAACAGATTAAAGATGTTATTCAGGAAACCATCCGCCTGTTTGACGAAGTATATGCAACCTTCGGTTTGAAATACCACGCAGAACTTTCTACCCGCCCGGATGACAGCATGGGTGATGACGAAACCTGGGAAAAAGCAACCAACGGCCTTAAAGCCGCTATGGAAGACTTTGGAATGCCGTACACTGTTAACGAAGGCGACGGCGCATTCTACGGCCCGAAAATTGACTTCCACCTTACCGACTCCATCGGACGTACCTGGCAGTGCGGCACCATTCAGCTTGATATGCTGCTGCCGGAAAAATTCGATTTAACCTACACCGGCGAAGACGGCTTGAAACACCGCCCGGTAATGATTCACCGCGTTGCCTACGGTTCTATTGAACGCTTTATCGGCATTTTAATTGAACACTATGCCGGTGCGTTCCCCGCATGGCTTGCTCCGTGCCAGGTCCGCATTCTGCCGATTACCGACAAACAGCATGACTACGCACAAAAACTGTACGATAAAATGTTTAAACTTGGTTTGCGCGTACACGTGGATGACCGCAACGAAAAAATCGGTTACAAAATCCGTGAAGCACAAATGCAGAAAACTCCGTACATGCTTGTAATTGGCGAAAAAGAAGTTGAAAACGGCACAGTTGCAGTACGCCGCCGCGGCGAAGGCGACATTGGCGCTATGAATCAGGATGAATTTATCGCCATGCTGCAAAAAGAAATTGCAGAGAAAAAATAATAAGGCATAAAATAAAAATCGCTGTACTGGTTGGTACAGCGATTTTTTTATATAAGCAGCAAATCAGCGGTTAAAATAAAATCTGAATTACGCAATATTGCTGCGTAAGTTTTTTAATGCCTGCTTATGGTGTTTGGTAACCATGGCAGGCGAACAGTTTAACAGTTCGGCAGTTTCCCTGCCGCTGTAACCATTTATGTAAAGCGCCTCAATAGTCTGCCGCTGTTTTGCGGTTAACTTATTAAGCGCTAATCTTAATAAAATACTTAATTCCTCGCGTTCAATAACATCGTCGCTGAACTCGGCGCCTTCTGCCTCACTATCGGGCAGGGGCGCTTTTTTATTTT
>OJMI01000074.1_pt1 | contig 127069 bp, 116 predicted proteins | sample 1597131 | NCBI WGS metagenome assembly OJMI01 (sample SAMEA2452116, study PRJEB22498) | human gut metagenome | reverse complement strand
TAGTAAATAAAAAGTTTTTTCTGTTTTGGTAATTATTCAAAAATAAACCCCCTGTAAAAATAATAAGCCGTTTAGCGGTGCGCACCCAAAAAGCGGCGTAAGCAAGATTATAACCGAAGGTTTAGTTGTTTGTAAAGAGTTTGTTGAAAAATTTTGTAAAAAATAGAAAAGTGTGAATTAACACAAACCTGGTTACCAGTTGGCAAGATACGTAAAAGAAAGACACAAAGTTAAATTAAGGTCTTGACGGGGGGGAAGAACGTGGTATAATTTTTGTATAAAGGCGGAAGAGTCTGCCTTGTAACTTAAAGCCTGCAAACCGCCCGCGGAATGAAACGCCGCGGTAACATTCCCGGACGGCTTACAGAGAAAAGGTATTTAAAGGCGCGCGCTTTTAAATAAAACCACGGGAAAGGTGATAAGGATGGCTAAAAACAAAAAATCTAAAATTTTAGCAATGGCATTATGCGCCAGTGTAATGACTGGTATTTATGCTGCTCCGGTAATGGCGGCAGAAGTAGATGTGACGAGCGGTAACTTAACTGGAGTAAAAGCACAAGGTCATGATGGTTATAGTTTTACAGGTGGCACGCTTTATTTAGATGATGCTGGTATTGCTGGTGCATTGAATGGGCAGAATGTTAATTTAGGAGTTATTACTGCAAATAGTATTACTTCTACAGCTGGTATTACTGCGGCAGGTGGACAATTTCAAGTCTATGGTGGAAGTGGTGGTATAGCAGCAACTTCTTTAAGTTTATTAAAGGATGATAATGGCATTAAAAGTCAAAATGTTTTAATTACTAATTCTGGGATGGCTCGTTTTGGTGATAATGGTGCGAATGTGCGCGTAGAAGATGGCGTACTTACTGTTAATAGAAGCAGTAGGCAAGTTGCAGCTTTAAGCGAAAATGGCCTTACCTTAACAAGCGGTGATTCTATTAGCGGTAATTATATTAGAGCTACTCTTGATGCAGAACAGATTGCCCGCCTTAATAAAGTTGTAACACAAAACGGCGAGAGCATTGTTGTAACAGCTGACCATTTTAAAAATACTAAGGAGAGCTTTGCTGTTGACAGTAACGGCGCTGTAAAAGCAGCTAATGGCAAATTTAACGTTGGCGCAGATGGCGATGTTGCAATTCGATATGCCGAAGACGGCGCTATTGTTGCCAACGAAAACGGCTTTGCAGCACAAAAAGGCTCGGCACAAACCGTTGTAACGAATGATGGCGTTGCAAACATTTATGATGATAACAGAGTAGAAGTTAATGCAAAAGGCGTTGGACTGGCTGCTGGATTAAAGAAAGATGGCAGCGCTGCTGCGCAAATTAGTGTAACTGATGATGGCATCGGTTTGCAGGGCGGAACCAGCGAAGTTGTATTAAACAGCAATAACGGTGCAGTGTTCACTAATGGTGAAGGTAATGGCGAAACCGTTATTAACGGTGGCAGCATTACTACTAACCGCATTACTACCGGCACTGTAAACGGTGTTGCCATTGGTATGAATGATGACGGCGATATTACGCTTGGCAATAACGTTGTTATCGACGGCGATTTTAACAGCGACAACATTGCCGGCATTACCCGTAACGGTAACACAACCACTATCGAAGGCGTATTGAACGTATCTGATGATGGTTCGATTAGTGCGCAATATGCCGATGACGGCGCTATTGTTGCCAACGAAAACGGCTTTGCCGTACAAAAAGGTGCAGCACAAACTGTTGTAACGAAGGATGGCGTTGCAAACATTTATGATGATAACAGAGTAGAAGTTAATGCAAATGGCGTTGGACTGGCTGCTGGATTAAAGGCAGATGGCAGCGCTGCTGCGCAAATTAGTGTAACTGACGCTGGCATTGGTTTTGCTGGTACGGTATATACTGGCAATACAAGCGACCTGCACTTTACTTATGACGGCTTTACTGGCGCTGGTGGAACAAATGTTGCAGCTGGTAATTATACTTTAGATGATTTGGTTGATACTGTTGCTGATATTTATGACAGAACACAAGGCATTACCTATGAAAACGGCACTACTACCATTGATGGCAACCTTGATGTAAAAGGTGACGCAACTACCGGTGAAGGCGGCAATTTGGATGCAGGCAGCGGCACCATTGGCGATGTAACTATGAGTGGTGGTAACATCAATACTGACGGCGTAATTAATGCAGGTGGCGGCGGCACTATTGGTGGCGCAACTGTAGACGAAGCTGGCAACATTAACACTGACGGTGTAATTAACGCAGGTGGCGGCGGCACTATTGGTGGCGCAACTGTAGACAAAGCTGGCAACATTAATACTGACGGCGTAATTAATGCAGGTGGCGGCGGCACTATTGGTGGCGCAACTATAGACAAAGCTGGCAACATTAACACTAAAGGTGTAATTAACGCAGGCAGCGGCACTATTGGTGATGTAACCATGAGCGAAGGAAAAGTTACTACTGGACAGACCACTGTTTCTAATGACGGTGTAAGCATTGCCGACAAAACTATTATCAGCGACCATGATGTTGTGATCAATAGCGGTACTGAAAATGAAGTAAGTCTGTCTGATGTAGGTAACCGTGTGGACAACCTTGAACAAGGCGTTGCTGAACTGAACAACCGCGTAGGCGAACTGGAAGACCGCATTGATAAAGTAGGCGCAATGGCAGCAGCAATTGCAAACCTGCGTACCATGGGTTATGACCCGGCAGCTCCGACCGAAGTAGCAGTAGGCATTGGCCAGTACAGAGATGAAACCGGCGCAGCTTTGGGCCTCTTCCATTACCCGAACCGTGACTTCATGCTGAGCCTGTCCGTATCTACCAGCGGCGACGAAGTAATGGGCGGCATTGGTGCAACCTGGAAATTTGGCCGCAAATCTCCTGAAAAAGTAGCAGAAATTAAAAAAGCACAGGCAGAAGCAGATGCAAGAAGAGCAGAAGAAGCAAAACTTGCAAAAGCAGAAGAAATGAAACAAGCAGCCAAAGAAGCAAAAATTAAAGCACAGCAGGAACGCCATGCCAAACTTGCAGCAGAACGCGCAGCACAGGCAGAAGCAGCCAAATAAGAACAGCTTAACAAAATAAACAGCAAACGGGTTCTAAAGTTAATAAAGGCGGGTACAAACCCGCCTTTATTACTATAACTAACTGCATATTAAACTATATATAGCAAAACTTTTATTTATAACAAACAAAGAAAGAAGGAAAAACAAATGAAAAAACTCATCTTAACCCTTACGGCAATTTTTACCCTTGTCGTAGCAGCCATAGGCTTTGCAGCAGACGGCGGCGACCTTAACAAAGAACAGCGCGCGGCAGAAAACTTTGTAGCCGCCTTTACGCTGGAAGCACCTGCCTACAACCAGTTTGCGAGCGGCTTTGACGACACCTTAAAAGCCAAAGTAACAGAACAAGCCTATGACGTACTTAAAAAACAAGTACAGGAACGCTTCGGCAGATTAAAAGAAAGCAAATTCTATTCCTTCCAGCGTTATGATGATGTAGACTATGTAACCTACATAGGCAGCTTTAGCAAAGAAAAACTTGTAAGTATCACCTTTGCCTTCAACAAAGAAAACAAAATGACAGACTTTGCCTTAAGCCCCATGCAGCAGAACGCAGAACAGAAATAAACGGTAAAACACCATGGGCAAACTAAAAGGACTAATGGCAACCTGCCTTACAGCGGCGGCACTGTGCATGCTGCCGCTGCCAACGCTGGCGCAGAACCTGCTTGAAGCAGGAAAAACGGATGTAGGAGTGCTGTATATAGACAGCGAAAGCGTAAACACCGTGAAAAAAGACGGCAAATACTACCTTGCCTTCTTTGCCGAAGAAAAATATACAGACCAGACCTTTCTTGCCAGCTTAAGGCAGGGAGAAGACATGGCAGGGGCAGCATCAGCCATAACGCTGTATTTATTTAACACCTTCGGCAATGAATACATAATAGGAGCTAACTACATAGTAGACAGCGAAGGAAAAGTATGTGCAGACCTTGGAGCAGACATGACGCCGGTAGACGCACGCAATAACGCAACCATGCGCAACGCCTACACGATGGCGCTTAAAATATTACAGCGCAAAAACGCAAAGTAAAAATAAAGCAGCAGGCAAAGCCCTGCTGCACAGCCAAAAACATATCAATACATACGAGGTGATATGGTGGAAATAAAAGAAATACCGTTTAACCAGACGATGCTGAAAAAAGCGGCAGGGGAAGATGAAATAGAATATTATAACATCAACCAGCGTGACGAAAATGGAGGCAGGACGCTGGAACTTAAAATAACGGACAGCGAAGGCAGGCGCAAGGTAGTAGTGCTTGCCGACAGAGGGTTCTGCATAGAAGCAAGAGAAGTTGAGCTTAAGCCATATAAAGGCAGGGAAGAACGCAACAGGGAGATATGGCGTTTATATAATGAAGAACATTTAACGCAGGTATTTTTGGCTAACCTGTTCAATATAACGCAGCCTTCCGTTTCGCTTATTGTTAAGCAGACAAAAACAAAATAAAAAAGGCTTAATCCGGCACATGCCGGGCTAAGCCCTTAAAACAGTTTTAAATTTTAAACCGCGGTGTTAAGCTGCGGTTTTATTTTTTTGCAGCTTCAATAGCTTTGTTGCAGTCGGCAATGAAGGCGTCAACATCAATGCCGTGGGCAGCAGCGCCCTGGCCGATGCTTTCAAAATGGGATGCCATGCAGCCAACGCAGCCGAGGCCGTATTCTGCAAAAACTTCTAAAATTTCAGGATGGTTTTGAACGGCATCAATAATGCCGGTATCTTTGGTAAGCATATTTAATAATCCTCCTTAAAGCATAAATGCTAAATTGTTTACTTTTTGCCTTTCGGCTTTTTTATTATACCACAGTTTGGCAAAAATAAAAGTTGCTTTAGGGTAACTTGCTTAAAAATATTTTTGACAGCCTGTTAATTTACAAAAAAGTGCATTAATATGCATAATAATATTGTTTTTTAACTTAAAGTGGGGTATAATGGTGTAAAGTGGGGAAAAGGGGAGGAGAGTGCCGCTATGTTAATGGGTGAATATCAGCATACTATTGACGTAAAAGGCCGCCTTTTTATGCCCGCAAAGCTCCGTGAAACTCTCGGCGGCAGTTTTATCATCAGCAAAGGGCTGGATGGCTGCCTGTTTGTATATGATAAAGATGAATGGCATAAGCTGGAACTTAAACTTAACGCTTTGCCGATGACGAATAAAAATGCCCGTACTTTCAGCAGGTTTTTCTTCAGCGGCGCAGCCGAAGTAGAATGTGACAAGCAGGGGCGTGTACTGCTTCCGGCAAGCCTGCGTACTTTTGCCGGGCTTGAAAAAAACGCGGTAATAGTTGGCGTAGGCAGCAGGGCTGAAATTTGGGATGCAGCCCGTTGGCAGGAATATAACGCAGTTAATGCCGAAGATGCCGACGCTGTGGCAGCGCAGCTTGCTGATATGGATATAGGTATTTAAAATGGCAGCAAACGAATTTAAGCATAAAAGCATTTTACTTGATGAAAGCGTTAAATGGCTTATAACAAATAAAGACGGCATTTATGTGGACTGTACTATGGGTGGTGCCGGGCATTCCTTCGGGTTTGCCTCGCAGCTTAACGAGGACGGAATGCTTATAGGCATTGACCAGGACGAAGATGCCATTGCCGCATCAAAAAAACGCCTGGCTCCGTGCAAATGCCGGATAGCTACCGTAAAAAGCAATTTTAAAGATTTTGATGCTGTGCTTGACAGCCTTAATATAGAGCATATTGACGGTATCTTTTTTGACCTTGGTGTTTCAAGTTATCAGCTGGATACGCCGGAACGCGGTTTTTCGTATATGCACGACGGGCCGCTTGACATGCGCATGGATAAAAGCGCGAAGCTGAGTGCGGAATATATTGTAAATAATTATTCCGAAAGCGAGCTGGCTGATATTATTCACCGTTACGGTGAGGAGCGCTGGAGCAAACGCATAGCTGCTTTTATTGCGGCAGAACGCAAAAACAAACATATTTCCACCACTTTTGAACTGGTGGAAATTATAAAAAAAGCTATACCCAAAGGTGCCAGAATGGATGGGCCGCACCCGGCAAAAAGAACTTTTCAGGCACTGAGGATTGAAGTTAACAATGAACTCGGCATACTGCAAAAAACAATGGAAAATGCTGTGGCAAGGCTTAAAACAGGCGGAAGAATTGGCGTAATAACCTTTCATTCGCTGGAAGACAGAATTGTAAAACAAACTTTTGCAGCGCTTGCCAAAGGCTGCATTTGCCCGCCGCAGTTTCCGGTATGTGTGTGCGGAAGAAAACCGCAGCTGAAAAAAGTGGGGAATATTGTGCCGCCTGCGGAAGAAGTTGAAGAAAATCCGCGTGCGCGCAGTGCAAGGCTGAGGTTTGCCGAGAAATGCTGATAAATATTGATGGAGGAAAACGCTATGTTAGCCAGAAAGTATGATGAATATGCATGGGAATTGGAAGAACAACAAGAAAATACTGTACGGCAGACAGCGTATGTAAAAAGGCCCAAACAGCGTAATTTAAAACTTATGCGCCGCCGTATTGCTGTGGTGGCAGGAATTTTGCTGGCTACTTATTTTGCATGCGTTGTACGCAGCGAATGCCTTATTTCCAAAAGCAATGAACTTGTAGCCTTAAAACAGCAGGAGGCGGCTTTGATGCTGGAAAACAGCGAGGAACGCATTGTTGTTGAGCAGCTTAAGGGGCCTGAAAGAATTACCTCTATTGCAGAAAAGCAGCTTGGCATGCAGGTAGCGCGCAACAATATTTATGTTAAAGCAGACAAAGGTAAAATTGCTTATGACGGTTATGCTTATGCAAAGTAAAAAACATAGCCTTCTTAAGCAAGATATGGTATAATAATATAAAATTTTATGGGAGGCAGCCTGAGTGTATTAAGGCTGCCGTTTCACTTTTGGAGGTATCCGGATGGAAAAGAATTTACAGGATTTGCTGAATCTGCTGCCGGACGCAGAAGTTACCGGCGCGGCAGGCAAAACCATTACTGATATAACTGCCGATTCCCGCGTTGTTGTGCCGGGAAGTTTATTTATCTGCCTGAAAGGCGCAACCGTTGACGGGCATAAATTTTTACAGCAGGCGCATGAAAAGGGCGCTGTGGCAGCCATTGTTGAAGATGCTGTTATATGCCCGGAAGGCATGACGCTGATTAAGGTAAACGATACCAGAAGGGCCATGGAGTTAGTGACCCCTTATTTTTTTGACTATCCCGGCAAAAAAATGCGCATGATTGGCGTTACCGGAACTAACGGCAAAACAACTACCACCAATATTATCAGGCTTATTCTGCGCAGGGCGGGATATAAGGTTGGTATGATTGGCACCATTAATATTATGATTGAAGATGAAGAAACAGTTTCGCATAATACAACGCCGGATGTTGTTGATTTACAGAAAACTTTGTATAAAATGCAGCAGTGCGGGTGCGATTATGTGGTAATGGAAGTTTCGAGCCACGCTTTGGCTTTAAAACGTGTTGCCGGTATTGAATATGATACGGCTGTTTTAACAAATATTACGCAGGACCATCTGGATTTTCATAAAACTTTTGAAAATTACCGTGATGCCAAAAGCCTTTTGTTTGAACATCTGGCAGGCGGTATCAAGGAAGGCAAAACTGCCGTGCTTAACATGGATGACCCCAGCAGTAAAATTATTGCCGCACGCACTAAAGTGCCGGTAATTACTTACGGCGAAAGCGAGGATTACGATATTTATCCCATCAGTTTTCACGTGCAGGCCAAACAAATGGCATTAAAGCTGCATACACCTGCCTGCGAGATGGATTTGGTGCTTAAAATTACGGGCGAATTTAACGTATATAATGTAATGTCCGCCGTGGGCGCAATGCTTGCCGAAAAGATTGACCCGAAAATTATTATGGATGTGCTTGACGGCTTTGACGGTGTGCCGGGACGTTTTCAGCTGGTAGAGGCAGGGCAGCCCTATACCGTAATTGTGGATTACGCCCATACCCCGGACGGCCTGGAAAACGTGCTGAAAACTGCGCGCGGCATTACTCGCGGCAAACTTTGGGTTGTATTTGGCTGCGGCGGTGACCGCGACAACAAAAAACGCCCGATTATGGGACGCATTGCGTTGGAACTTGCGGATAATGTTGTTGTAACTTCCGATAACCCGCGTACCGAAGACCCGGAACTTATTATTGATGAAATTGAAACCGCTCTTAAGGACATTCCGGCAGGAAAAACCAGCGTGCGTTTAAGCGACAGGCGCGAAGCGATTAACTATGCTCTTGCACATGCCGCCGCTGATGATGTTGTTTTAATTGCCGGCAAAGGGCATGAAAATTATCAGATAATCGGTCATGAAACCATTCATTTTGATGACCGTGAAGTAGTGCAGGAATACTGGCAGAACAAAAGGTGATATGATGTTTGATTTGCAGGAAATACTGGCGGCAACGGGAGGAAGCTGCCGCAGTTTGCAGAATGTTGAATTTACCGGCATTAATACGGACAGCCGCACCATTAAAAGCGGAGAACTGTTTGTGGCGTTAAGCGGCGAAAATTTTGACGGCCATAACTATTGCGCCAAAGCACTGGAACTTGGGGCAGCGGGCGTACTTGTAAGCCATGATGTTGAAGGTTTGCCGCAGGATGCCGTTGTTATAAAAACAGATGACACTTTAAAAGCATATCAGCTTATTGCCAAAGCCTGGCGTGATAAGCAGAAAAATTTAAAGGTTGTTGCGGTAACCGGTTCCAACGGCAAAACATCAACCAAAGATTTGATTGCAGCCTGCCTAGCCTGCAAGTATAATGTTGTTAAAACGGAGGCCAATTTTAATAACGAAATAGGGCTTCCCAAAACATTGCTGAATATTAAAAACGATACGGAAATTGCCGTTGTGGAAATGGGCATGCGCGGCCTGGGGCAGATAAGCGCCCTGTGCAAACTGGCAAGCCCCGACGCTGCCGTTGTAACAAATGTTGGCGAAACGCATATGGAACTTTTGGGCAGTATGGAAAATATTGCCAGAGCCAAAAGCGAAATTGTTGAAAATTTAACGGCGCAGCAGTTTGCGGTGCTTAATAACGACGATGCTTTTGTGCGCCGCATGGCAGATAAAACCGCAGCCAAAGTTATAAGCTACGGCTGTACGGAAGAAGCCGGCGTATATGCGCAGAACATTAAACTTACGGCAGAAGGCAGCGGGTTTGACTGCGTTTGTGCCGCAGCAGGCGAAAAAGAGCATATTGTGCTTCCGCTTTTGGGCGAACATAATGTTTATAACGCGCTGGCGGCCATTGCCGTGGCAGCTGCATTTAATGTTCCGCTGGTGCAGATAAAAAATGCTTTAAAAGATGTGCGCCTTACTGGTAAACGCCAGGAATTTATGCAGTTTGGCAGCGTAACGGTTATTAATGACGCCTATAATGCCAGCCCTGCATCTATGGCAAGCGCTTTAAAAACACTGCATGCCGTAAAAGATGCCCAAGGCGGCAGAGCGGTTGCCGTGCTGGCAGATATGCTGGAGCTTGGCGCGCTTTCCGTGCAGGCACATAAGGAAGTTGGCGAAATGGCCGCTGCCGAAGGCGTTGACGTGCTTATTACCTACGGTACGGAAGCAGTACATACTGGACGCGCAGCGCAGGAAAAAGGCGTAAAAACCTTTATTTGCCATGACCGTGCGGAAGCGGCCAAAATTTTAAGCGGCATTTTACGCAATGATGATATAATTTTACTCAAAGGCTCTCATTCCATGCAGGTTGATGGTTTGATTGACCTTGTTCTGAAAAAATAAAATTCGGAGTGTTGGATAAATGACAATTAATCTTCTTGGTGCACTGGCTACGGCGTTTGTTATCTGTGCCGTAACCGGGCCGAGTTTTATTTCGGTTTTGCATAAACTGAATTTTGGGCAGAGCATCCGCGAATGCGGCCCGAAAGAACACATGAAAAAAAGCGGCACGCCTACCATGGGCGGCATTATGATGCTGCTGGCAATTCTGGTTGCCGTTGCCGTATGGTGCAATTTTACGCCTGCGTTGTGCATTGCCCTGCTTTTAACCTTCGGCCATGCGCTGATTGGTTTTATTGACGATTATATTAAAGTTGTAATGAAACGCAATCTTGGCCTTACCGCTGCCCAGAAGTTTTTTATGCAGTTTGTATTGGCTGGGGCGTATGTTTATTATATTGAAACCCATGTGCAGTCTGATTTAAGCATAGCCATACCCGGTACGGAATATATGCTTCCGTTAGGCTGGTTATATTACGTGCTGGTATTTTTGCTGCTTGTGGGCACAACCAACGCCGTAAACCTTACCGACGGGCTTGACGGGCTTGCAGCAAGCGTTACGCTGCCTGTAACGGTTGCTTATGCGTTTATTGCCTATAACACAGGCCATGCCGATTTAAGCGTATTTGCGCTGGCCATTACCGGTGCGTGCCTCGGCTTTTTGCTGTTTAACCACCATCCGGCCAAAGTATTTATGGGCGATACCGGTTCGCTGGCAATAGGCGGCGGTGTTGCGGCGCTGGCGCTGCTTACGCATACAGAACTTTTGCTTGTAATTCTCGGCGGCATTTACGTTATGGAAGCAACATCTGTAATAATGCAGGTTACTTATTTCCGCCTTACGGGCGGCAGGCGTATTTTCCGCATGACGCCGATACATCATCATTTTGAACTTGGCGGATGGAAAGAAACCAAAATTGTAAAACGTTTTTTTGCCGCAAGCTGCCTGCTGTGCATTGCGGGTGTTTTGCTGTGGCTTAACGGAAACGGAGGATTTTAATTTTGAGTAAGGCTGTACTTGTTTATGGCATAGGCATCAGCGGCTGCGGCGCTGCGGATATTCTGGCACGCCAGGGCAAACGTGTGCTGCTTTATAATGATGCCGGGCATGAGGTTGATGCAGATTTAAAAGAACTGCTTGCCCAAAACGGTGGGCAAATTGTAATAGGCAAAAAAGAAGGCCTGCTGGACGATGTGGAAGAAGTAATCCTTTCACCGGGAATCAGCATGGAAAACCTTTTGGTGCAGGAAGCACTGAACCGCGGCATTAATGTAACCGGCGAGGCGGAACTTGCTTACCGCAATTATAACGGGCATATTGTGGGCATTACCGGCACCAACGGTAAAACAACAACTACTATTTTAATAGGCGAAATGCTGGCAACGCTGCCCTGCGTAACTAAAGTAGGCGGCAATATAGGCATGGCGCTCACCAAAGAAGTTGAAACCATGCCCGAAAATTCGTGGCTGGCGGCTGAGCTTTCCAGCTTTCAGCTGGAAACTGTGGAGAACTTCCGCGCGGAAATTGCCGTTATTTTAAATTTAACGCCGGACCATTTAACGCGCCACCATACAATGGAGGCGTATGGTGCGGCTAAATGCAATATTTTTAAAAACCAGCATCCGGAAGACGTAACACTGCTTAATTTTGATGACCCCATTGTTAAAAGCTGGGGCGGGCTTGTGCCGGGAAGACTGTGTTGGTTCAGCCGCAAAGAAGTTTTGCCACAGGGCATTTATATGCAGAACGGCGATTTTGTTATTGCCTGGAACGATACCAAAGAAGTTATCTGCAACAGGAAAGATTTGCAGATTTTTGGCGGGCATAACGAAGAAAACGTGCTGGCTGCTATTGGCGCGGCGTTTTTTGCAGGAGTTGAACCCTGTAATATTGCAGAAGTGCTGAAAAACTTTAAAGGTGTTGAACACCGCATTGAATATACGGCGACAATTAACGGCGTACGTTATTATAATGATTCCAAAGCAACCAATACCGATTCTACCATTAAGGCGCTGGAAGCATTTGATGGGCATTTGATTTTAATTGCCGGCGGGCGCGATAAACTGACCCCGCTTGAAGAAATGATGCAGCTTGTAAAAACAAAGGTTGATACGCTGATTTTGCTTGGCGAAGCGGCGGAGCGTTTTAAAGAAGCGGCTGAAAAAGCAGGCGTCAGCGATATACGCATGGTAACTTCCATGAAGGAAGCTGTGGAGCTGGCGCATAAAACGGCTGTTAAACCGCAGACGGTGCTTTTATCTCCGGCGTGCGCATCCTTTGATATGTTTACAGGCTTCCCGGAGCGCGGACGCTGCTTTAAACAGATAGTTGCGGAACTTTCGGCTGCGGAGGAAAAATAAAGTGAAGGTTATACTTTCCGGCGGCGGTACGGGCGGGCATATTTACCCGGCGCTTACCATTGCCGACCAAATAAAAAAACTTCGCCCTGATGCGCAGATTATTTTTGTCGGCACGCAGCAGGGGCTTGAAAAAAATATTATTCCGCGCTACGGTTATCCGCTGCGCTATATTGAAATAGCCGGTTTTAAACGCAGCCTGAGTTTTGACACGCTGCGTTCCTTCGGCAAACTGTTTACCGGGCTGATTGGCGCAAACAGCCTTATCAGCGAAATAAAGCCGGACCTTGTTATAGGTACCGGCGGCTATGTATGCGGCCCGGTGGTGTTTTTGGCGGCTCTGCGCGGCATTCCGACTGCAATTCAGGAGCAGAATGCCATGCCGGGCGTTACCAATAAGATTTTGGCACGCTTTGTAAAAAAAGTGTTTTTGGGTTATCGTGAGGCTGAAAAATATTTTACGGGCAAATCGCGTAAAATATATACCGGCAACCCAATCCGCAGTGAAATTCTTTCCAATAAACGCAGTGAAGCGATAAAATTTTTCGGGCTTGACCCGGAAAAACAAACTATTCTGGTATCCGGCGGCAGCCGCGGCGCACAAAGCATTAACAAGGCCATGCTTTATGTTGAACAGGCGCTGAGCGGCAGGCATGATGTGCAGGTACTGCACGCTACCGGCGAAGCCAATTACGAGGAATATATTAAGGAGCTTAACAAAAAAGGCTCTGTTGAAGATAATATAGTTGTTAAGCCTTATCTGCATGATATGCCAATGGCACTGGCGGCGGCAGATTTGGCTGTGTTCCGCGCAGGGGCGATAGGCCTTGCGGAACTTACGGCAAAGGGCGTGCCTTCGGTTTTAATTCCGTACCCTTATGCAACTGCTAACCATCAGGAGTTTAACGCCCGTGCGGTAGAGGCTGCCGGTGCGGCCAAAGTTATTTTGGATAAAGAACTTACAGGCGAGAAACTGCTTGAAGAAATAGAGCATTTATTAATACGCAGCGAAGATTTGCAGAAGATGAAAAAAGCTGCCAAAAGCCTGGGCAGGCCGGGCGCGGCGAAAGAAATTGCGCAGCAGGCTTTGCAGCTTGTTAAAAATTGAGCAGGGAGGATTTTAAATGCTTGCGGGAATACACAATATTCATTTTATTGGTATTGGCGGCGCCGGAATGAGTGCTTTGGCACATGTGCTTTGCGAACGCGGCTTTCATGTATCCGGTTCGGATAAAAACGCCGGCGGCATCTGCGAAAAGCTGAAAGCGCTTGGAGCCGTTGTTTATCAGGGGCATGCTTCCGGGCAGGTAAATGGTGCGGATGCGGTTGTTATTTCGTCTGCCATTCATCCGGATAACTGTGAGCTGGTGGCAGCCAAAGAGCAGGGCATAAAGGTTATGCACAGGTCGGACGTATTGGCAGAGCTGCTTAACCATGCCGATGGTGTGGCTGTTGCGGGTGCGCACGGCAAAACAACAACCAGCGCCATGTTAAGCTGCATAGCGGCGCAGGGCGGCACAGACCCTACCATTGTTATCGGCGGTGAAGTAACAAGCCTCGGCGGTAATGCGCGCAGCGGCAAAGGCCGTTATGTAATTGCCGAAGCGGATGAAAGCGACGGTTCGTTTTTGAAGTTTTATCCGCTGTATGCGCTTGTAACCAATATTGAAAACGACCATATGGACCATTACGGCAGCGAAGAAAATATTTATGCTGCCTTTAAGCAGTTTGTGGGCAGCGTAAAACCGGGCGGCGCGGCGGTGCTGTGTATGGATAACCCAAAATTACGCCGCCTGGCGCAGGAAACAGAAACCCGAGTTATCAGCTACGGCATAGATGATGAACAGGCCGATTACGTTGCCAAAGACATTGTTTACCATACCGGCGGCACGGATTATAAAGTTTATAAAAACGGCAGCCTGTTTGCGGAAGTTCAGCTGATAGTTCCCGGCAGGCACAATGTGCTTAATTCGTTGGGCGCGCTTGTTTGCGCTGTTGAAATGGGAATTAAAATGGACAGCATTTTAAAAGCACTGAAAGAATTTACCGGCGCTCACCGCCGTTTTGAAACCAAAGGGCGCGTTAACGGAATATGGGTTGTTGATGATTATGCGCATCATCCTACGGAAATAGGCGTAACCTTAAAAGCTGCGCTGCAAACGAAGCCGCAGCGTTTAATCTGCGTTTTTCAGCCGCACCGCTATACGCGCACTCAGCTTTTGTTCAATGAGTTCTGCGCCTGCTTTAAAGGCTGCGATAAACTTATAGTAACTGATATTTACGCGGCCAGCGAAGACCCCATTGAAGGCGTGAACAGCCAAAAACTTGCCGAAGGCATTAAGGAAACTTCGGACGTTGATGTTGAGTATGTGCCGTCAATGGCGGATATAGAAAGTTATCTTGCGGCAAATGCCCGCACCGGTGATTTGGTTATGACTATCGGCGCAGGTGATGTATATAAAGTTGGCGAAGCATTAGTAGCAGATTTGCAAAGGAGCAATGAAAATGTTTAACAAAAATCAGGTAGTTGCAGTTGTAATGGGCGGGCCTTCCGCAGAACGTGAGGTTTCTTTAAATACCGGCGCAGCCATTGCCAATGCGCTGAGGGAATATGGTTATACCAATGTTGTTGAAATTGACCTTGACCCGCGCAATTTCGGCAAACAGCTTGCCGAAAGCAAAGCAGAAGTTGTTTTTAACGCTGTGCACGGCCTTTACGGCGAAGACGGACGTTTGCAGACTTTGCTGGAAATACGCGAGATGCCTTATACCGGCAGCGGCATGATTGCCAGCGTATCCTGCATGGACAAGGTTATTACCAAACGCATGCTGCGCGACGCAGGCATTTCTACCCCGGCCTGCCTGATTGTTAATAAAAAGGAAAGCGGCATAAAAGAAAAGATTATGCAGCGTTTCAGCCTGCCGGTAGTTATTAAACCTGCAAGCCAGGGTTCCAGTATCGGCGTGGAAATTGTTAAAGAAGAAAATCAGCTTGATGAAGCGCTTGCAAACGCTTTTAAATATTCCCGTGATATTCTGGTGGAAGAATTTATCGGCGGCAAGGAACTTACCGTTTCCATGATGCAGAAAGACGGTGAAGTGGTTGCCCTGCCGGTTATTCACATTGCCCCGCATTCCGGTATGTATGATTATCATTCCAAATATACAAAAGGCGCAACGGAATATATTTGCCCGGCAGATTTGGATGAAGAAACAACCCAAAAAGTGCAGGAAATAAGCAAACAGGCTTATGAAGTTTTGGGCTGCAGCGGTGTAGCCCGTGCCGATGTTATGCTTGATGAAGCAGGCAACGGCTATGTGCTTGAAATTAATACCGTGCCCGGCATGACTGCAACCAGCCTTGTTCCAAAAGCGGCTGCTGCGGCAGGAATTTCTTTCCCCGAATTGTGCAATATTATTTTACAATCCGCATCAGTTAATAATAAATAATTTACTTAGTAACCAGGAATATTTTTAAGAGGTGTTAAAGGTGCAATCGACACGCGAACGTTTAAAAGCAAACCGTAAAAAGCGGCGGTTACGCCTTTTGCGCCTGTTTTTTATTGCAGCCGTTATTACAGGCGCGCTTGCCGGGGCATGGAGATGGGCGACTTCCCCGGGGACGGCCTTTGGCAGCATTGTTATTGAAGGTACATCGCAGCTAACGCAGAGCGAGCTTTTAAGTATGTGCGGCACACAGGAACCGGTTAATTTATTTGTTGTTTCGCCTTCGGCAATAGAAAAAGCCATTGCCAATGACGTACGCTTTGAAAAGGCAGAAACAGAATATTTCTGGCCGGGCGTGCTGGTGGTGCGCGTAAAAGAACGTATACCGGCGCTGTATATTGCCTGCTCGTATAAAGGTTATGCGCAGGTTGATTACAACGGTGTTGTAATGAGCGTCAGCGACGGTATTAAAGAGGCTGACGCCCCTGTGCTTTCCGGCGTTGTAACCGGCAATATATTTTTTGGCGACACGATTAAAGAAAAAAACGTGCTTGAAATTTTAGGTTTTTTAAGCAAGCTTGATAAGGAAGTAACCGATTCTATCTCGGAAATTGCTGTTGACAGCGGTAATAATGTTAAGTTTAACCTGCGCTATGGTTATCCGATTCTTTTGGGTAATGCAGATAACATTTCTGATAAGCTGGATATTTTTATTACGGTTTTCAATGATATAAAAACAAAAAATATTAGAGCTGAATATATTGACTTAACCTTCGCAAAGCCTTATATTAAGTTAAGGCAGAAAGCCTGATATTTTTGAAAGGAATTTGAAAATTTATGTTAGCAAATAAACATGCCAAAATAATGCTTGTACTGGTTTTTGCCGTTTTAGGCTTTATGCTGGCAACTCAGATAAAAACTACCGAACGGCAGAAAACCATTAATGTCCAGCGTGCGGAAGAATTAACAGAGCGCCTGCGTGTTGTGGAACAGCAGCGCGACGATTTGGCCAGGGAAATTGAAAAATTACAGGCCAATAACAGCAGCGACAAGGTTTTGGAAAACGAACTGGAACGTTTGAAGGAATTTGCCGGTGAGGTTCCGCTGGAAGGCAAGGGTATCCAGTTAATTCTTGATGACAGCAAAGTAACGGCGCAGGTTGGCGAAAATCCCAATTTGTATATTATTCATGACGATGACCTGCTGCGCGTAATTAACGAACTGCGCGCTGCCGGTGCAGAAGCAATTTCCATTAACGGCGAAAGGCTTGTTTCAACCAGTGAAATACGCTGCGCAGGGCCTACGCTTTCGGTAAATAACAACCGCAGCGCACCGCCTTATGTAATACTTGCCATTGGCAATCCTTCAAATCTTGCCAGTGCCCTTAAATTAAGGGGCGGCGTGCTTGATACCTTTAAGTTCTGGGGTATTCAGGCAGAGCTTACCATGCCGGAGGTTGTAAAAATACCTGCTTTTAAAGGCCGCCGCACTTTTGAATATGCTCAGGCAGCCGAAGAACATCAGGAAACGGCAAAGGAGGGTAAATAATATGCTCTATGCACTCGCAGGTATTGTAATCGGCTTTGCAGCCGGATGGTATTTTCCCCTGTATCTGCCGTTTGAATATGCCCGTTTGCTTTCCGTATCGCTGATGGCAGCGCTTGATACTGTTTTTGGCGGTATGCGCTCCAGCATGGAAGGCAAATATGATAATACCGTATTTATTACAGGCTTTTTTACCAATGCTGTTTTGGCAGCGTTTTTGTGCTATTCTGGTATTTTGCTGGGCATAGATTTGTACCTTGTCGCTATTTTGATTTTTGGGATGCGCATTTTTAACAATCTTGCTGCCATCCGCCATCTGTTTCTTAAAAAATAAAATAATTTTTTAATGCAGCAGGAAAAATACCGTTATATGTTGAATATTATTTTGATATCTATGTGATGGAATTTACCCAACTTATTAAGGGGGAATATAAATAATGTTTGAAGAGTTTGAAGAAAAAGGCATGGACAATCTTGCCAATATCAAGGTAATCGGTGTTGGCGGCGGCGGCAACAATGCCGTTAACAGAATGATTTCCGCAGGCGTGAAGGGTGTGGAATTTATTGCGGTAAACTGCGACGCGCAGGCACTTTTGCTTTCTAAAGCACCGACACGTATCCAGATTGGCGAAAAACTTACCAAAGGTCTTGGCGCAGGCGCTAACCCGGAAATTGGCGAAAAAGCAGCCGAAGAAAGCCGCGACCAGATTCTGGACGCGCTGAAGGGCGCAGATATGGTATTTGTTACCGCAGGCATGGGCGGCGGCACAGGTACCGGTGCAGCACCTATTGTTGCCGAATGTGCGCGCGAAGTGGGCGCGCTTACCGTAGGCGTTGTTACCAAACCGTTTTCTTTTGAAGGCAAACGCCGTATGAATCAGGCTGAAAACGGCATTATAAATATCAAAGAAAAAGTTGATACTTTAATTACCATTCCTAATGACCGTTTGCTGCAGGTTATTGACAGAAGAACTTCCATGCTGGAAGCATTCCGCATTGCCGATGATGTTCTGCGTCAGGGCGTTCAGGGCATTTCCGATTTGATTGCGGTTCCGGGCCTTGTTAACCTGGACTTTGCCGATATTAAAACGGTTATGTCTAACGCAGGTTCTGCATTGATGGGTATTGGCATGGCAAAAGGCGACGACGGCGCACGCGCAGCTGCCGAAGCTGCCATTAAGAGCCCGCTGCTGGAAGCATCTATCGAAGGTGCGCGCGGCGTACTGTTCAACATTACCGGCGGCGCAGAACTGTCGCTGTTTGATGTTACCGAAGCATCCAATATTATTACCGAAGCCGTTGACCCCGAAGCCAATATTATCTTCGGTGCGGTTATCGACGAAACTCTCAAAGACGAAATCCGTGTTACCGTTATTGCTACCGGCTTTAACAAGGAAATGCCGACACATGGCGGCAAACCTTCTATTGTACGTCCGGGCGGCGGTTATCAGCAGCAGCACGATAGCGACAGCAATAACAATAAACCGCATATGGGCGGCAGCGGAATTATTCACAAACATTCTTCCGATACTGAGATTCCGCCCTGGATTCGCGGCTGATTTTAATTTAATACTGCATTTAAAGCCTCTGCTTATGTTAGCAGAGGTTTTCTATATTTTGGGGTAAAATTTACTTATAATTTTAAATACACACAATATCTTGTTTCTTTTAAGTTGGCGTTATGTTATAATATAAGTGCTTATCCAACAAATACAAGGAAGTGAATGTATGAGATGCCCATTTTGTAATTATAATGACAGCAGAGTTGTAGATTCCCGTTCGGTTGATGACGGCGCTTCTATCCGCCGCAGGCGTGAATGCCCTGATTGCGGCCGCAGGTTTACTACTTACGAAAAATACGAAGAAACACCTTTGGTTGTAAATAAAAAAGACGGGCGCCGCGAGCTGTTTGAATCGAAAAAACTTTTGAACGGCTTGATTAAGGCTTTTGAAAAACGCCCGATTTCTTACGAAAAAATTAAGGAAATGGCAGACCATATTGAGCGCGAACTGCGTATGCGCGGTGAATCAGAGGTGCGCAGCGAAGTTATTGGCGAGCTTGTTATGAATCATCTGGAAAAAACAGACCAGATTGCTTATGTACGTTTTGCCTCTGTTTACAGGCAGTTTGCCGATGTGAACAATTTTATGCAGGAATTGCAGCGTATTATTAATAACAACGAAAATAAGGAACGGAGTGACGCCGAGCATGAAAATTCGTAAACGCGATGGGCGTATTGTAGCGTTTGATGACAGCAAAATAACGGATGCTATTTTTGCAGCAGCTCAGGCTGTTGGCGGTGCAGACCGCGAAATGGCGGTTGAAATTACATTGTGCGTATTAAAATGCCTGAAAGCAGAAAACAAGGAAATTGTTGATGTTGAGCATGTGCAGGACATTGTTGAAAAGGTTTTAATTAAAAAAGGACATGCTAAAACCGCAAAATCTTATATTTTGTACCGTGCCAAACGTACGGATATCCGCAACGCGCGCAGCGAACTGATGGATACCGTGGCAGAAATTTTAAAGGAAACCGACCGCGACAACGCCAATATTTCCAATTCGCCATCGGCTAAAATGCTGCAAATTGCATCGGCTGCCAGCCGCGAATATTATTTGAACCGTGTTATTCCGGAAGAAATGGCGGCGGCGCATAAACGCGGCGATATTCATATTCATGACCTTGATTTTTACGGAAAAACCTTAAATTGCCTGAACATTCCGCTTGGCAGGCTGCTGCACGAAGGCTTTAATAACGGGCATGGCTATATCCGCCCGCCGAAACGCCCGGGTTCTGCGGCTGCGCTGGCTGCTATTGTGCTGCAAAGCAACCAGAACGATATGTTTGGCGGCCAGTCTTTCGGCTTTTTTGATACCGATATGGCCGATTTTGTAGAAGGTGCGGAAGAAAACGAAGTTTTTCAGGCAATGGAAGCACTGGTTTATAATTTAAACAGCATGCATTCGCGTGCCGGTGCGCAGGTGCCGTTCAGCAGCCTTAACCTTGGGCTTGATACCAGCGAAAACGGGCGCAAGGTTACGCGCAATTTGTTAAAGGCTTACGGCAATGGCCTTGGACGCGGTGAAAACCCGATTTTCCCGAACGTTATTTTCCGCGTTAAACGCGGCGTTAATTTAGACCCCGGTGACCCGAACTATGATTTGTTCCAGCAGGCAATAAGCGTGGCTGCAAAGCGCCTGAACCCGACTTTCAGCTTTATGGATACCACTTACAACCGCGATTACGGCGGACAGGTGGCTTATATGGGCTGCCGCACGCGCGTTATTGCCAACCGCCATGGCGAGGAGATTACCACTGGGCGCGGCAACCTTTCGTTTACAACAATTAACCTTCCGCGACTTGCCATTAAGGCAGAACGTAATATAGACAAGTTCTATCAGATGCTTGACGATATGATGAATCTTGTTGCGGAGCAGCTTTATCACCGTTACCGCGTGCAGTGCAACCTGCGCGTGCGTGACCTGCCGTTTTTGATGGGGCAGGGGCTTTACATGGGCAGCGATAAACTTAAAAAGGATGACCGCATTGAGCCTGCAATTAAAAACGGTACGCTTGCCATTGGTTTTATCGGCCTTGCCGAAACGCTTACTTCGCTGATTGGCAAACATCAGGGCGAAAGCGAAGAAGCGCAGAAGCTGGGGCAGGAAATTATCGGTTATATGCGTAAGCGCGTAGATGAATACTGCGATAAATATGATTTGAATTTCAGCCTTATTGCAACGCCGGCAGAAGGGCTTTCCGGGCGCTTTATCCGTATCGACCGCAAAGAGTACGGCATTATTCCCGGCGTGACCGATAAAGCGTACTATACAAATTCTTTCCATGTGCCGGTTGGTTATCCAATCAGCGCGTTTGATAAGATGCGCGTTGAAGGGCCGTACCATAAATTTACCAACGGCGGGCATATCAGCTATGTAGAGTTTGAATCTTCGCCGGTGCATAATTTGCAGGCTGTTGAAGATGTTCTGCGCCATATGCTGGCGTGCGACTGCGGCTATGTAGGCATTAACTTCCCGATTGATTACTGCGAGGACTGCGGTTATACCGGAATTATTGATACAGATTACTGCCCGGTATGCGAAAAGAAGCTTACGCAGATTCGCCAGCGCGCTAATTGCTGCACGGAATAAGGAGGCAGGCTATGCTGAGGGTTGCAGGTATTTTAAATGAATCTATCGTAGACGGGCCCGGCATACGTGAGGTAGTGTTCTTTCAGGGCTGCCCGCGCCACTGCGAAGGCTGCCATAACCCGTCCACGCTTCCCTTTGAAGGCGGCACGGAATATACGCCGGAGGATTTGGCTAAGGACGTTATAAAGCGCCTTACGCCTTTGCACCGCGGCATAACTTTAAGCGGCGGCGACCCGCTGGCGCAGGCAGACGGTCTGCTGGAATTTTTGCAGGCAATAAAAAAACTCAAGCCGGGGCTGAACGTATGGTGCTACACCGGTTATGTATATAATGAAGTAAAAAATCTGCCGGTGCTTAAGGAAATTAACGTACTGGTGGACGGGCCGTTTATTCTCGCGCAGCGCGAGTTGGATTTTCCGTACCGTGGTTCGCGCAACCAGCGTTTAATAGATGTTCCGGCATCTTTAGAAAAAGGTGAAGCAGTGGATTTTGAGTTATAGGAGGGATAACAATGCTGCTTGAATTATTGCAAAAAGGTTACGGCAAGGCAATGAACCTTAACTGTGCCGAAAAAATTCTTTATGGAGCAAACTGGGCTTATAACATGCAGCTGCCGCCGCAGGCGCTTAAAATTGCGGCAGGCTTTGGCGGCGGAATGGGTGCAGGTGCTGCCTGCGGCGTGGTTACCGGTGCGTGCATGGTGTTAAGCACTTTGTATGTAAAACGCAACGGCAAAGAAGAAGACTGTAAGGTAAGAGAACTTTGCAAAGAATTTGTTGATACTTTTAAAGCCGAAACAGGCAGTTACGATTGCCGAGAAGTAAAGCCAAAGTATTTTGAGCCTGAAATTCAGTGCGATAAAGTAGTTTTTAAGGGCGCAGAAATTTTGGATAAAATTGTGGCAAGAGAAGGCCTGGGAAAATAGGAATAGGGTAAAGACAAAAAAGCTGCATTGTTATACTATAGTTAGTAGAACAATGCAGCTTTTTATTAGCAACTTTCATTCTTTCGGCAGCGTGTAATTTTCAACGGCGGCAATAAAATCATTGTCATCCGCATGGGCGGCGCGCAGTGCTTTTAATGCAGCAAAATCTTTCAGCTCCTTGCCCCACATAAAAGCGTCGCGGTCATCATAGCAGGCGGCAACTACTGGTGCTTTTGCGTCAACCGGTGTTTTGCCGTCAAGGTCGGTAAAAATAATATAGCAGTTATTAAAATCAAGCCCGTAAACGCTGATGTGTTCTTCTTCGGTAGGTGCGCTCCAACAGCCAAGCGCTTCAAATTCTTTTTGCAGTGACATAGTGTAACCACCTTTTAAACTTTATTTAATAATAGCATATAAAATTTTACGTTGTTTGTCCATAAAACTTGCAACAAAATCTGCAAAAAATTCTGCGATAGTGTATAATAGACAGGTAAGGCCGCAAAGGAGTTGACGGAGTATGAAAAAATATCAGCCCGGAGCAAATATGCAGGTGCTTTTTATTTGCCCCAAATGTGGCAGGCAGCTTGCATGGGCTTTGCCTGCGGTGGAAATGCAGTGCCCCAAATGCGGCACATGGGTAAATAACAAAAACCGCAAGGGCAGGGGGCATGATGTTTTTTTACCTCCTGGAAGCGACCAGACGGTACTGTTTTAAGTGGGTCGCCATTTAGTGTTGGGCTGAAAGCGAAGCCCATAAATGTGCCAGCTAAGTTACGCAGATTTTGCAATTGAATAATGAGCAAAATCTACGTTTCTTAATCGGCGTTTAAACCGGCGATTCATATTAATAAATTTATTAACAAAAATTACAATATGAAAGAGGTATGAATTGTGAAAATTTTTATGGATACCGCCAATGTAGCGGAAATTGCAGAAATGGCAGCACTGGGCGTTGTATACGGCGTTACCACTAACCCCAGCTTAATTGCCAAAAGCGGCAGAACTCAGGCTGAAGTTATTCCCGAAATTTGCAGCCTTGTTGACGGGCCTGTAAGCGCCGAAGTTATCAGCACCGACTGCGAAGGCATGGTTGCCGAAGCTCGCAAACTGATGAAAATTTCCGACAAGGTTGTTGTAAAAATTCCGTGCATTGCCGAAGGCTTAAAAGCAGTTAAAATTCTTGCCAAAGAAGGCATTAAAACCAATGTAACTCTGGTGTTCAGCCTGCCGCAGGCACTTATGGCAGCGCGTGCCGGTGCAACCTATGTAAGCCCGTTTATCGGCCGTTTGGACGATATTGGCGAAAACGGCGTGGTGCTGGTAGAAAACATGGTTAAGGTTTTCCGTCAGTACAATCTCGATACGCAGATTATTGCTGCCAGCATCCGCAATATGGAGCACGTTGAAAAAGTTATGCTTGCCGGTGCGGATATTGCAACCATTCCTACCAAGGTTTTAAAAGAGATGCTTCTGCATCCGCTTACCGATAAAGGCCTTGCCCAGTTCCTTGAGGATTATAAAAACAGCCTTAAATAAATTTATAAAGCGTTTAAACGGCGGCTTAACGGCTGCCGTTAATTTTTTATCTGCATAAGCAGGATTTTTTTGAAATGCATAGAATATAATTTAACGGAAAAAATCAACAGGTGAGGCGGTTAACCCCGCAATCTTAATAGGGAAGCCGGTGCGAATCCGGCGCAGTCCCGCTACTGTAATGGCGAGCTGTCTGCAAAATGTCACTGAAGCAATGCTTTGGGAAGGCGCAGCACGGCGATGAACCTGAGCCAGGAGACCTGCCTGTTACGAGTATCACAGCCTACGGGGGATAGGCGGGTATTTGCATATCGTTTTTGAAGTATATCCTCTTTGTTATAAAGGGGATTTTTTGTTTATAGAAAGGAGTTTTTGTATGCCGGCTAAAATTGTTTTGGTAACCGGCGGGGCACGCAGCGGCAAAAGCGAATTTGCCGAAAAATATGTGCTGCATTACGGCGCGAAATGCGCTTACATTGCTACCGCCGAAATTCTGGACGAAGAAATGGCTGAACGTGTACGTTTGCATAAAGCGCGCCGCCCCCGGACGCGTTGGATAAATTTTGAAGCCCCCTATAATGCGCACGAGGTTTTGTGTGAAGCTGCGCAGGAAGCTGATGCAGTGCTGTTTGACTGCCTTACGCTTTACATGAGTAATTTATTGTACGGCAAAAACGCACCGCAGGGCACAACGGAAGAAAAAGCGCAGGTTGTTAAGGCAGAAATTGCAAAACTGATTGAAGCTGCTGAAGCAGGCGGCAAAATTACGGTGTTTGTAACAAACGAAGTTGGCGCTGGAATTGTGCCGGAAAATGCCATGGCACGCGAATACCGCGACATTGCAGGCTGGGTGAACCAGCAGGTGGCAGATGCCGCGGACAGCGTATTTTACTGTGTGGCAGGACAGGCAGTTGATATGAAGAAACTGGCTTTTAAATTTGAGGAGGAATAAAATGCAGGATATTATAGTTCCGCCGCTGAACAAAGAAGCGGCAGAAATTGTGCATAAAAACTGGCTGGCTGTGGACGAGGTTCCGTATCAGCTTGGCAAAGTTGAAAAAATGGTTGAAAGATATGCCGCTATTTGCGGTACGCCTGATTTTGAAGGCAAAATAAAAAGCGCCATGCTTTTAATGTGCGGCGACCACGGCATTGCCAAATACGGCGTCAGCGCTTATCCGCAGGAAGTTACCATGCAGATGATTAACGGCTATATGCGCGGCACTGCCGGTGCCAATGTAATGGCGCGCCACGCCGGTGCGGATGTGTTTGTTGTTGACATGGGCACAACTTTTGATTTGAGCCACTTGCCGAAAGTGCGCAATGAAAAGGTTGCCTGGGGCACGGAAGATTTTACCAAAGGCCCGGCCATGACGCGTGAGCAGGCCGAAATGGCATTGGAGCGCGGTATGAAGGTTGCCGGTGAGTGCATTGATAAAGGCTACAACATGCTGGTAACGGCAGAAATGGGCATCGGCAACACAACCTCCACTGCTGCTATCGTATCGGCATTTACAGGCCTTGCGCCGGAACTGACCGTTGGGCGCGGCACCGGCATTAACGATGAACGCATGAAGGTTAAACGCCAGGTTGTTGCGGACGGTTTGGCAGTAAACAAGCCTGAACTGGGCAATGCCATGGATATTTTATGCAAAGTTGGCGGTTATGACCATGCCGGGCTTGCAGGTATGATTATTGAAGGCGCACGCCGCCGCGTACCGACCATGGTTGACGGCGTGAACGCAACGGCTGCGGCGCTGCTTGCTTACGGCATTGAGCCTGCCTGCGCGGATTATATGTTCTGTTCGCATTTATCGGCGGAAATTTCCCACGCCAAAATGCTGGAAATTTTAAATTTAAAACCGATTGTCGATGCAGGCATGCGCCTCGGCGAAGGCACGGGCGCTTCGCTGGCCATCGTAATTTTGCAGTCGGCGCTTGATTTATACAAAAACTTAACCGCAGGTGAGCATAATGCGTGATTTTATTACCTGCCTGGAATTTTTAACGCGCATCCGTTTCAGCCACCGCACGGACTGGCGTGACGAAGATTTTTCGCGCAGCGTGCCGTATTTTCCGCTGGTGGGGCTGGTTATCGGCGCGTTTTTGGGTGTGGTTAATTATGCTTTGGTAATGGTTGCCGCGCCTGATTTTATGCGTGCCGCGCTTTTGATTTTAGCGGAAATTATTATTACCGGCGGGCTGATGTACGACGGTTTTATGGATACTTCCGACGGCGTTTTTTCGGCGCGCAGCCGCGAGCGCATGCTGGAAATTATGAAAGACAGCCATGTAGGCTCTAACGCCGTGCTGGCTGTAATAGTGCTTATTTTACTGAAGGTATCGGCGTACCTTGCCATTTACCCACAGCTCTTGACGCCGGCGCTGATTGCCATGAGCGTGGCAACGCGTACTTTTATGGTAATTTTTATCGTCAACTTTCCCTACGCGCGCAAAACCGGCATTGGGCATATGTTTACCATGTACGCTAAAAAAAGCTACACGGTTATCGCGCTGGCGCTTGGCATTGGCATAACTGCGCTGTGCGGCATGCATTACCTGCTGGTGATGGCAGTTACTTTTGTGCTGGTATTTGGCATTGCCAAATTTTTGCAAAGCCAGCTGTGCGGGCTGACGGGCGATACCTACGGCGCGCTGACGGAGTGCGGCAACGTGCTGTACCTGCTTACGCTGATAATTGGCGGACGCTTTTTGGTGCTTGGCTTTTATACTTACCACAGCATATTTAGTTTGTTTTAAGGATGGTGCAAAATGGAAATAGATGTTTTGGCTGGCACGGTACAGCCTGTTGATAAAACAATAGCGGCAAAAGCGCAGGAGCGTTTTGATAATTTAATTAAACCGGTCGGTTCATTGGCAAAGCTTGAAGAAATGGCTACGCGCTATGCGGCAATTTACGGCAGCGCAGATAAAAATGATGTAAATTTTCCTTGTAAAACAGTACTTTTCTGGACTGACGATGCTGTTACAGCGGCAGAATATATGCAGGGCACGAAACCTGCCTGCGTGCTTGCGGAAAATTCCGGCGTTAAAAGCCAGACCTTTTTGGTAACGTCTGAAAGCATTGAAGAAGCACTGCTTGAAGGGGCGCTTCTGGCAAAAGAAGCAATAGGTACAAACGGCGGCCAGCAGGTGCTGGCACTTGGCTGCGTTGACAGCAGCGTGCCGCAATATAATAAAGAGAATTTTGAAGCTGACGGCTATGATTTTTTAAATCAGCTCGGCAGCAGAACCATTGCCGCCATGGCAGGCGCAGTTTTGCAGGCTGCAGCTTTAAAAGTGCCGGTAATGCTTGACGGTGCAGCAACGTGCCTTGCAGCACTTGCGGCAGTAAAATATAATGCTGCTGCGGCAGATTACATTTTTGCCGGGCATGTATCCGCAGAAGCGGGCATGGAAGAACTGCTGCAAAAATTGGGGCTTTCCGCGCCGCTGAGGCTTGATATTAAAATATGCCGCGGCGAAGGTGCAATACTTGCGCTCAGCCTTTTGGACGCAGGTATTAAGGCTTATAAGGAAATGGAAACTTTTGCCGAAGCAGGCGTACATGTTGAGGTAAAAGAATTTTCGCACGCAGAAGAAATTAAGGCAGGCAAACAGGGGGCAAAATAATGGGCAGGCTATATTTAATCAGGCATGGGGAAACCGATTCCAACAAAAGTTTCCGCTTTCAGGGGCAAACCGATATTGAACTGAACGAAAAAGGACTGGCGCAGGCTGAACTTTTGGCAGAGCATTTTAAAAATATCCGCCTTGATGCCGTATACAGCAGCAGTTTAACGCGCGCACGGCAGACGGCGGCGCCGCTGGCAGCCGTACACGGGCTTGAAGTGCAGCCGGTTGAAGATATTAAGGAAATTGCTTTTGGCAAGTGGGAAGGGCTTACCTATAACCAGATTAATGATGCCGGCCTTGGGCAGATTGACGAATTTTTTAAAAATCCGGCGCTGTGCCATGTGCCGGGCGGCGAGAATTTTACGGATGTTGCCGCACGCGTAGAGCCGTTTTTTAAACGCTGCCTTGCGGAAATGGATGAAAAAGATATTGCCGTTGTTTCGCACGGCGGCATTATCCGTGTGCTGCTGTGCCTGTTTTTGGGCGTGGATTTAAACAAAATATGGAATTTCAGCGTTGGCAACTGCAGTACAACCACACTGGCAAAATGGCGCGGCTACAATACGGTGCTGGAATGTACCAATGAAACATATTATTTGCGTTAAATTTTATTAGAATAATGTAAAAAACAGCCATGATATATTGACATTTGTATTTCAAAAAGATATACTTTAAATAGTATATCTCAGCCGGTTCATATAGGGTTCATATCTTCTTTTTAATGCTGCTTGCATTTTTATCGAAGCCGTGGCAAATCTATGAAGTCCTCATGGGGTATGATTAATGTAAGGAGCTGATAAGCAATGAAAGAAGACAAAACTTTAGTATGTAAGGAATGTGGCAAAGAATTTGTTTTTTCCGCTTCCGAACAGGAATTTTATGAATCCAAAGGCTTTACTAACGAACCGGGCCGCTGCCCTGCATGCCGTCAGGCACGCAAACAGCGTCTTGGCATTGTAAGCGAGCGTCCGGAACGCCAGATGTATCCGGCGGTTTGCGCTGAATGCGGCAAAGAAACCGAAGTTCCGTTCAAACCTTCCGAAGACCGTCCGGTTTACTGCCGTGACTGCTACAACGCACATCACAGAAAATAATAAACAAATACAGCCTGCCGTAAAAATGCGGCAGGTTTTTTGTTTATTTCAGCGAATTTTATAAATAATGTGACAGAAACTTTGAGAAAGTTTCACTCAATATGGTATAATAATTTAATAAGAAGAAATTGGGGGTCATTTTATTTTAGAACTTAAAGAGATTTCGGTTGCCGATAAGACATTGTTTGAAAGCTACATGTCGCGCCCTTATTACCGCGGCTCTGAATGTGCTTTCGGCAATTTGTTTATGTGGCAGACCTGCTATGATATTTTTTGGACTGAAGCGCACGGCTTTTTGGTGCTGAAAGTAAAAAGAAAAGATGTTGACTTCTTTTTACAGCCGTTTGGCGGCAAAGACGAAGATTTGCCTTTATTAATGAAAGAAATTAAAGAATACCATAACGGCAAACCGTTTGAAATACACGGCATTTATGATGACGGCAGGGAAAGGCTGTTAAAAGCGTTCCCTGATTTGGAAATTACCGATGACCGTGATAACTGGGACTATGTGTATTTGCAGCAGAACCTGGCAACGCTTGCCGGGCGCAAATACCACGGCAAAAAGAACCACTGCAATGCTTTTGTAAAAGAGCATCCCGATTATGTTTACGAAGAAATGAACAGAAGCAATATTGAAGAATGCCTTGCTTTTGGCGATATGTGGTGCGAGCGCCGCATGTCGGACGACCCTTCGCTGGTATGCGAAAAATGCGCTATCCACGAAGCACTTGATAATTTTGAAGCCTTAAAGCTGCGCGGCGGCGTTATCCGTATTGACGGCAAGGTTGAAGCCTTCAGCTTTGGCGAAAAAATTAATGATGATACTGCCGTTTTGCATGTAGAAAAGGCCAATCCGGAAATACGCGGGCTTTATGCCGTTATTAACCGTGATTTTGCAAAAAATGCGTGGGGCGACGTTACCTATCTTAACCGCGAGGAAGATATGGGGCATGAAGGCCTGCGCATGGCAAAAGAATCGTATAAACCGGAATTTATGGTAAAAAAATATTCCACTATTTTTAAATAACAGAGGTTTGTATGGATTTCAGGCTTTTAAACTCTGATTTTTTGCCGCAAGCGGCAGAATTATGGGATTACTGCTTTGAAAAAAAAGGCGACCCGTTTTATGAATGGTATTTTAGCGAGTACTGTTTAAAGCAAAACAGCGTTATAGGCGGGTTTGACGGCGATAAATTAGCGTGCATGCTGCACTTGAACCCGTATGCAATTACGCTGCGCGGGCAAACGCTGCGCCTGCCGTATATTGTAGGCGTGGCAACTGCGCCGGAATACCGCGGGCAGCACCTTACGCGCCCGCTGCTGGAAACGGCGTTTACCGTTTTGCGTGCGCAGGGAGCGGCTTTTGCGCTTTTAATGCCTATTAACCCGGCAATTTATAAGCCCTATGGGTTTGATTACTGCTATTACCGCCATTATTACCAAATGCCGCTGGCAGAATTGAAAAAACTGCCGCCGGTGCATAATATAAAAATAACCCGCTGTGCAGATATTACAGAAGGGTTGGATAAGCTTGCCGTTGTTTACGAAGCCTGCGGGCAGGAGTTAAACGGCATGGCAGTACGCAGCAGGGAAAAATGGCAGGAGCTTTTAAACGGCTATAAAGCCGAAAAAGTAATGCTTGCCATAGCTTTTGAAAGCGGCAGCCCTGCCGGTTATATGCTGTATTCGCTTGATGCAGGCACTTTTAAAGTGCAGGAGCTGCTTGCGCTCAGCCATGAGGCACAAACGGCGCTTCTGCGTTATGCAGCCGGGCATTTAAGTGATGCCGCTAATTTTGAGTGGCTGGCAGAACCCGGCAACCTGGCGTATCTTGATTTTGCCGGAAGTACATACAGCGGCAGTTTAAAACCGTTTATGATGGCGCGCTGCATTAATATCCGCAAAGCGCTGGAGCTTTTGCCGGTGCCGCAGAATGTGAGCGGCGAAGCGGTGCTTTTAATTACCGACAAATTTTTGCCGCTGAATAACGGGCTTTTAAAAATAACTGCCCAAAACGGCGCGTTAACTCAGGCCAGCACCATTGAAAACGAAGAAATTACAATGGACAGCGCAGCCTTTACGCAGCTGTATTTCGGTACTTTCAGTTTTGAAGAACTGGTGCGTGCCGGAAAAATTAAAGTTCATAATCCGCGCAAAAGCGGTTTTTTGCAGGCGTTGTTTACCAAATGCCGTAATTATATTAACGAGTACTATTGAAAATTGAGCAGGGAGGCTGATTTAATGGACGAAATCAGACGCATTTTTGTAGAAAAGAAAGAAGCTTTTGCCGTTGAAGCAAGAGGCCTTTTGGCTGATTTGCAAACCAACCTCGGTATGAAAGGCTTAACCGGTATCCGCGTTATTAACCGCTATGATGTTATGGGCGTAACGGATGAGGAATTTGCCGCAGCCAAAGCGCTGGTGCTTTCTGAACCGCCGGTTGATACCGTTGAAGAAGAACTGGAAGTACCTGCAGGCTGCCGTGCTTTTGCGGTAGAATTTTTGCCGGGCCAGTATAATCAGAGGGAAGACTTTGCTGCTCAGTGCATTCAGCTTATTACGCAGAAAGAACGCCCGCTGGTATCTTCTGCCAAAGTTTATATTTTGTCCGGCACAATCAGTGATGATGAGTTTGCTAAAATTAAGGCTTACTGCATTAACCCGATTGAAGCACGCGAAGCTGCCTGGGAAAAGCCGCAGACTTTGGTGCAGGCCTGCGAAGAACCGCAGAAAATTAAAAGCGTGGAAGGCTTTTTAACCTTTACCAAAGAAGAAATGGAGGCTTACCGCACTGCCAACGGCTTTGCCATGAGCCTTGACGATTTGCTGTGGTGCCAGAAATATTTTAACGAAGAACACCGTGAACCGACCATTACCGAGATTAAAGTGCTCGATACTTACTGGTCTGACCACTGCCGCCATACCACTTTTATGACGCAGATTGAAGATGTTGAAATTGAGCCGGGGCTTTACACCCAGCCGGTACAGGCTGCCCTTGACAAATATATGGAAGCGCGCGACGAAGTGTACGGCGCCGATACCAAACGCCCTGTTACCCTGATGGACATTGCCGTTATCGGCATGAAAAAACTGCGTGCCGAAGGCAAGCTGGATGATTTGGACGAATCGGAAGAAATTAACGCCTGCACAATTGTTGTGCCTATTGAAGTTGACGGCAAAACCGAAGAATGGCTGCTGTTGTTTAAAAACGAAACCCATAACCACCCGACGGAAATTGAACCGTTTGGCGGTGCTGCAACCTGCCTCGGCGGCGCTATCCGCGACCCGCTTTCCGGCCGTGCCTATGTATATCAGGCAATGCGCGTAACCGGCGCTGCCGACCCGCGCGTACCTGTGGAAGATACTCTGCCCGGCAAACTGCCGCAGCGCAAAATTACTATCGGCGCAGCGGCTGGCTACAGCTCTTACGGCAACCAGATTGGCCTGGCAACCGGACATGTACAGGAATACTATCACGATAAATTCGTGGCAAAACGCATGGAAGTAGGCGCTGTTGTAGGCGCCGTTCCGCGTAACCTTGTAAAACGCGAAGTTCCTGAACCGGGCGACCTTTTAGTGCTGCTCGGCGGCAGAACCGGCCGTGACGGCTGCGGCGGCGCAACGGGTTCTTCCAAGGAACATACCGTTGATTCGCTGGCAAGCTGCGGTGCGGAAGTACAGAAGGGCAACCCGCCGACAGAACGTAAAATTCAGCGTTTGTTCCGCAACCCGGAAGTTACGCCGATGATTAAACGCTGCAACGACTACGGCGCAGGCGGCGTATCCGTTGCCAACGGCGAACTTGCCGACGGCCTTGTAATTGACCTTGACAAAGTGCCGAAAAAATACGAAGGCCTTGACGGTACGGAACTTGCCATTTCCGAATCTCAGGAACGCATGGCGCTTGTTATTGCTCCCGAAAATATTAAGAAATTTATTGACTTTGCCGATGAGGAAAACCTTGAAGCAACCGTTATCGGACAGGTTAGCGATAACAGAAGGCTTGTAATGTACTGGCGCGGCGATAAAATCGTTGACCTTTCCCGTGACTTTTTGAATACCAACGGCGTTGCCCAGCATGCAGACGTTAAAGTTTGCAATGTTGAAGGCGAATGCGTATTTGACAAACTGCCGGCAGAAGTTGCTGCGGCAGACGGTTTGAAAAACGCATGGCTTGCTAACCTCGGCCGCCTTAATGTTTGCAGCCAGAAAGGGCTTTCCGAACGCTTTGACAGCACTATCGGCCGCGGCACCGTGCTGATGCCGTTTGGCGGCAAACGCCAGCTTACTCCGTCTGAAGGCATGGTTGGCAGGCTGCCCGTGCTGCATGGCAAAACCACGGCGGCATCCGTTATGGCGTGCGGCTACAACCCGGATGTTGCCTGCTGGAGCCCGTTCCACGGCGCACTGTATGCGGTTGTGGAATCTGTAACCCGTGCCGTTGCACTTGGTGCAGACCCGGCAAAATTGCGCCTTACCTGCCAGGAATACTTCCCCAAACTGCATAATACCGAACTTTGGGGCCAGCCCTTTGCAGCACTTTTGGGCGCATTTACCGCGCTGGACGCTTTGGAACTGCCTGCTATCGGCGGCAAAGACAGCATGAGCGGCACCTTTATGGATAAAACCGTTCCGCCGACGCTTGTTTCCTTCGCGGTTGACGTTATTGACGGCGACAAAGCCGTATCGGCAGAATTTAAAAATGCCGGCAGCAAGGTTGTATTCCTTTCCTGCCCGCGCGAAACTACGGAAGTACCGGATTTTGGCGCGTTGAAAGCCAACCTTACCGCAGTGCATAAAGCCATTCTGGCGGGCAAAATTACTGCTGCGGCAGCCGTTAAAGAAGGCGGCATTGCAGCGCTTGTAACAACAATGTGCCTTGGCAACAGCCTTGGTTTTGAATTTATTAAACCCTATAACGATACTGACGGACTGTTTACTTTGCAGCCCGGCGGCATGGTGCTTGAACTTGCAGAAGGCACAGAACCCGAAGACCTGTTTGAAGGGCTCGACTACATGCTGCTTGGCCATACTTCTGAAAAACAGGTTATCGCCATTAATGACGACGTTATCCCCATGGGCGAAGCAGAAAAAGCTTACAGCACTCCGCTGGAAGGCATTTTCCCGTCCAAAACAGATGAAAAAGACGATAAAGATATCGACATGCCGCTTTATAAGGCAGAGTTGCCTTTGACTGCGCCGATAACGATTGCCAAACCGCGCGTATTCATTCCGGTATTCCCGGGCATTAACTGCGAATATGACAGTGCCCGCGCGTTTGAAGACGCCGGTGCTGTGGCAGAAACCTTTATTGTGCGCAACCTTACCCCGCAGGCAGTAGAAGAATCCGTTGCCAAAATGGTTGAAATGATTGACAATGCCCAGATTGTAATGCTTCCGGGCGGCTTCAGCGCCGGTGACGAACCGGACGGCAGCGGTAAGTTTATTGCTACGATGCTGCGCAACCCGCGCATTAAAGAAGCTATCGGACGCCTGCTTAACGACCGCGACGGTTTGATGCTCGGCATCTGCAACGGCTTCCAGGCACTTGTTAAACTCGGCCTTGTGCCTTATGGCGAAATCCGCGAAATGTCTGCCGGCAGCCCGACTCTTACCTTCAATAATATCGGACGTCACGTTTCGCAGATTGTTAATACCCGCGTTGTTTCCAATAAATCTCCGTGGTTCAGTGCCGTTGAACCGGGCGAAATTCACTCCGTTGCCGTATCTCACGGCGAAGGCCGCTTCTATGCGCCGGAAGAAACAATTAAAGCATTGTTTGCCAACGGGCAGGTTGCAACGCAGTATGTTGATGAAAACGGCAAACCCACCATGGCAATGCCGTACAACCCCAATGGTTCGCTGTATGCTATTGAAGGCATTACCAGCCCCGACGGCAGAATTTTGGGTAAAATGGGCCATACCGAACGTTTTGTACCGGGCCTGTTTAAAAACATCAGCGGCAATAAAGACCAGAAAATCTTTATCAGCGGCGTAAATTATTTTAAATAATTAAGTAACTAAAAATACCGCTCCGGAGCAAAACCGGGGCGGTATTGTGTTTTTGATATTTAGCTGTTAAAATAGTTAAGCACGGAGTATTGATGTATCGGTTTTCCACTCTTGCTGAGTGGTGGTGATGCTAATGACAGTGTACGAAGCATTATCTTTAATGGTTGCTTTCGGAACTCTCGTAGCAGTCATTGTTTCGGGACGCAAATAGCGTAATGAAAAAAACCGTATAACAGCGGTTACACGGCTTCCTTCAAACTATAAATTTGACCAGGGAGAACTGATGTACCACCATCATTACTCCGTGCTTTTATTATACAATTTTTAATTTTACTTTGCAAGCGAAGGAACATTATGGATAAGTTACAAAATTTACAGCCCTGGCAGCAGGTTCAGGGCATTTACGTGCATATACCGTTTTGCAGGCAAAAATGCCTGTACTGCGATTTTAATTCGTACGCCGGTTTTGGGGCAGAGGTAATGGCAAAATATGCTGCGGCGGTATGCAGGGAAATTGCCGGGCGCAGAAAAGATGTACCTGTAAACGACAATGCTTCAATTTATTTTGGCGGCGGTACGCCAAGCCTTTTACCGGCTGAAGCTATAAAAGAAATTACGGACGCTTTAAAAAAGTACGGCTGGTGGCAAAATCCGTGCGAGGCGTCTATCGAGGCAAATCCCGGCACTGTTGATTTGCATAAACTGAAAGCACTGCGGCAGTCAGGGTTTGACCGCATCAGCTTTGGCGTGCAGAGTTTAAACGATGCCGAATTAAAAGCAATAGGGCGCGTACACAATGCGGCACAGGCACTGGAAGCAATAGAGCTTGCCAAACAGGCAGGCTTTAAGCGCATTAATGCCGACGTTATTTACGGCCTGCCGGGGCAGACTATGGCAAGTTTAAAAGAAACGCTTGCGCGGCTTTGCAGTACCGATATTGAGCATTTATCTGTTTATGGGCTGATTGTTGAGGACGGCACGCCGCTGCAAAAAATGACAGAAGCAGGGCAGATAATTTTGCCGGACGAGGACGAAGCGGCCGATATGTACGAATTTGTACAGGAGTTTTTAAAAATGCAGGGCTTTGAACGCTACGAAATATCAAACTATGCGCGCGGCAAAGCGTACAGCCGCCATAACCTTGTGTACTGGCATTATTACCCGTATGCGGCATTTGGCGCTGGTGCCTGCGGTTTTAACGGCAGCGCGCGTTTTACTGCCGCAGCTGAAGTACAAAACTACATACAGCTTATACAAAGCGGCGGGCAGCTTTATGATAAAGAAGAACTGCCTGTGCCGGTGCAGTTTGAAGAATTTATGTTTATGAACCTGCGCAAAAAAAGCGGCGTAAGTTTAACTGAAGCAAAACAGCGTTTCGATATAGATGTTATGGAAAAATACGGAGCTGAAATGAAACCGTATATTGAGCATAATTTGCTTGGCTTTGATAAAGAGCGGCAGAAAATCTGCCTTACCGAAGCTGGTATGGAAGTTGGCAACCGTATTTTTGAAATTTTTGTGACGGATTAAATTTTATTTAAAAAATATATAAAAACTTATTGACAATATCTGAAGGCAGTGCTATTCTAATATCAAGATGTTAGCACTCTATTATAACGAGTGCTAACAATCCCTTCGGAGGTGGGGATATGTTAAACGAAAGAAAGAAGAAAATTCTGCAAATCATCATAGAAGATTACATTTCTACGGCAGAGCCGGTAGGTTCACGCACTATTGCGCGCAAACATGATTTGGGATTGAGCCCGGCCACCATCCGTAACGAAATGAGCGATTTGGAACTTTTGGGTTATCTGGAGCAGCCCCACACTTCAGCCGGCCGTGTGCCTTCGGCACAGGCATACAGGTTTTATGTAGATTCCATGATTGAGCCGGATACGCTGGACGATAACGACCGTACATTAATTAATACCCTGTACCGTGAACGCCAGCGCAGCATTGACGATATTTTCCTGTCAACCGCCAAAATTCTTTCGCAGATGACGCATAATGTGTCGATGGTGCTGGCAAACCAGCATTCCATCAGCCGCTTCTGCTATTTAAAGTTTTTGCCGCTTGATACGAACCATGCCATTTTGTGCATTGTTACCGATGATGGCAATGTAAACAACTGCGTGGTGGAAATTCCGGCAGGCATGTCTGCCAAAGAACTGGAATACATGGCCGGGCGCATTACAAGAATGCTGGAAGGCAAAGCCGTGACGGATATCGACAAGGCGTTGCTGGATGAAGTGCAGGCAGCGGTTAAAGATGACCGGCTGCTTTTAAGTTCGCTTTTGCATGTGCTGCGCCGTATGACGCGCCCCGAAAAGGAAACCTTCTTTATGGGCGGCACAAGGCAGCTGTTAAGCCAGCCTGAATTCCGCGACATGGAAAAAGTAAAAAACCTTTTAGGCGTGCTGGAAGAAGAAAAAGTTGTGCGCAACATTTTAAAATCCGGCGAAGAATCGGACGGTTTGCGCATAACAATAGGCAGCGAAAATAAATTTGAAGGCATTCAGGATTGCAGCATGGTGCAGGCAACCTACCGCTTAAACGGCAAAATAGTCGGTACAATGGCAGTTTTGGGGCCTACGCGCATGCAGTATGGCAAAGTAATTGCCGTAATGGATTATCTTCATAAATATTTAAAAACGATTTTAAACAGCTGAGGAGGGACAGTATGCAGGCAGAAGATATTAAAGATACTCAGAACCCTGCGGAAGGAGCAGCGGAAAATGCTGAAGCGCCCGCTGAAGAAAAGGTAAACGCCGGTGAAGCGGCTGCCGGAAATGCAGAAAACGCACAACCGGAAGAAGCAAAGCCTGAAGAATCCCGGAAAGATGAAAAAGATGCAAAAATCGAAGAACTGCAAAACCGCCTGATGCGTTTGCAGGCTGATTTTGAAAATTTCCGCAGACGCAATGCTGCCGAACGCGAACAGCTTTCAACCTTCGTTACGGCAGATGTTGTCGGCAAGTTTTTGAAAGTGCTCGATAACTTTGAAAGAGCCGAGCAAAGTGTAAAAACTACAAACGATATGTCTGCTATCGTAGCCGGCATGGAAAAAATCAAACGGCAGTTTGAACAGGCTTTTAAAGAGCTTGAAGTTGAAGAAATCCCCGCAGAGGGGCAGAAATTTAACCCGGAACTGCACGAAGCCGTAATGCGCGGGCAGAACCCGGATTTAGAGGATGAAAGCATTGAGCAGGTTTTTGAAAAAGGTTACAGGCTGCGCAATAAAATCATCCGCCACAGCAAAGTTAAAGTAATAAGCAACGATTAAGTTGCATTCTTTATACAGTGTAAATTTGAGGAGGAAAAAACATCATGTCTAAAGTAATTGGTATTGACTTAGGTACTACTAACTCTGTAGTAGCTGTTATGGAAGGCGGCGAACCGACCGTTATCACTAACCAGGAAGGCAGCAGGCTGACCCCGTCCGTTGTAGGTTTTTCCAAAAACGGCGAGCGTCTGGTAGGCCAGCTGGCAAAACGTCAGGCTGTTTCCAACCCGGACAGAACCATCAGCTCCATTAAACGCCACATGGGCACTAATTACAGAGTTGAAATTGACGACAAAAAATACTCTCCGGAAGAAATTTCCGCAATGATTCTGCAAAAATTAAAAGCTGACGCTGAAAAATATCTCGGCGAAAGCGTACATCAGGCCGTAATTACCGTTCCGGCTTACTTCTCCGACAGCCAGCGTCAGGCAACCAAAGACGCAGGCAAAATTGCAGGCCTTGAAGTTCTGCGTATTATCAACGAACCTACCGCAGCAGCACTTGCTTACGGCATTGACAAGAGCGAAGACCACACCGTTATGGTTTACGACCTTGGCGGCGGCACGTTCGATGTATCCATCCTTGATGTAGGCGACGGCGTATTTGAAGTTAAAGCTACCAACGGCGATACTCACCTCGGCGGCGATGACTTTGACCAGCGCATTATCGACTGGATGGTTGACGAATTCAAGAAAGCCGAAGGCATTGACCTTTCCAACGACCGCATGGCTATGCAGCGTCTGCGTGAAGCAGCAGAAAAAGCTAAAATCGAACTGTCCGGCGTAATGAGCACCAACATCAACCTGCCGTTCATTACCGCTGGCGCCGACGGCCCGAAACATTTGGATATGGATTTAACCCGTGCTAAATTTGAAGAAATGACCGCAGACCTTGTTGAACGCACCATGGGCCCGACCCGTCAGGCTATGGCCGACGCAGGCATGAGCGCAAGCGACATCAACAAAGTACTCTTGGTTGGCGGTTCCACCCGTATTCCGGCTGTACAGGAAGCCATTAAAAAATTCATGGGCAAAGAACCGCACCGCGGCATTAACCCGGATGAATGTGTTGCAGTAGGCGCTGCTATTCAGGCAGGCGTACTGGCAGGCGAGGTTAAAGACGTACTGCTTCTGGACGTAACTCCGCTGTCCCTCGGCATTGAAACCGCCGGCGGCATTTTCACCAGAATGATTGACCGCAACACCACCATTCCTACTTCCAAATCTCAGATTTTCTCCACTTATTCCGATAACCAGCCTTCCGTTGATATCCACGTACTGCAGGGCGAACGCGACATGGCTGCCGACAACAAAACTCTGGGACGTTTTGAATTGTCCGGCATTCCGGCTGCACCGCGCGGAGTACCGAAAATTGAAGTTACCTTCGATATCGATGCCAACGGCATTGTAAACGTAAAAGCTAAAGACCTCGGCACCGGCAAAGAACAGAAGATTACCATTACTTCTTCCGGCACGCTTGATAAAGACGAAGTTGACCGCCTTGTAAAAGAAGCCGAAGCCAACGCCGAAGCAGATAAAAAACGCAAAGAAGCAGTTGAAGCTCGCAACCAGGCCGACAGCCTCTGCTATCAGGCAGAAAAAACCATTAAAGACATGGAAGGCAAAGGCAGCGACGAACTGATTGCCAAAGTTAAAACCGCAATGGACGCCCTGAAAGAAAAAATGAAAGGCGACGACGTTGATGCAATTAAGAAAGCTACCGAAGAACTTACCAAACCGTTGTATGAACTGAGCGCTGAACTTTACAAACAGACCGAAGCAGCCAAAGGTGCGGAAGCAGCAGGTGCAGGCTCAGCAAACGCAGGCGGCGCTAAAAAAGCCGACGACGATGTAGTTGACGCCGAAGTTGTTGACGACGACAAGAAATAATCAGCTTAGGATGGTGTAAACCTTGGAAAAAAGAGATTACTATGACGTGCTGGGCGTTTCTAAAAGCGCAACGGCAGACGAGATAAAAAAAGCATATCGTAAACTGGCACGTCAGTATCATCCTGATGTCAACAAGGATAATCCTGATGCTGCAGAAAAGTTTAAAGAATGCTCCGAAGCATACAGTGTTTTGAGCGACGAAAAGAAACGTGCCCAGTATGACCAGTTTGGCCATGCAGCCTTTGACGGCGCTGCCGGAGCAGGCGGCGCGGGCGGTTTCGGCGGGTTTGATTTTAGCGGCTTTGGTGGTGCTGGCGGCGGTATGGAGGACATTTTTGATATGTTCTTTGGCGGCGGCGGGCGCTCCAGAGGCGGCCGTCAGGCAGGCCCGCAGCGCGGTAGCGATTTGCGCTTCGATATGGAAATTACCTTTGAAGAAGCGGCTTTCGGCGTAGAACGCGAAATTAACCTGACACGCGACGAGCAATGCCCAAAATGTAAAGGCAGCGGCGCTGAACCGGGCAGCAAGGTGGAAACCTGCCCCGAATGCCACGGTACAGGCCAGGTAAGCTTTACGCAAAACACTATGTTCGGGCAGATGCGTAACGTGCGCCCGTGCAGCAGATGCCACGGCGAAGGCAAAATTATTACCGAGCCGTGCAAAGAATGTAAGGGCAAAGGCACCGTACGCAAAACCAAAAAGCTTAAAGTTAAAATTCCTGCCGGTGTTAACGACGGTTCGCGCCTGCGCGTAAGCGGAGAAGGCGAAGCAGGTATGCGCGGCGGCCCGAGCGGAGACCTTTATGTATATCTTTATGTGAAGCCGCACAAGTTCTTTGAACGCGACGGCAACACTGTATTATGCGAAGTGCCTATTAACATTGTACAGGCAACTTTGGGCGATGAAATAAAAGTACCGACTCTGGACGGCCAGGTAACCATGAAGATTCCGGAAGGCACTCAGCCGGGACAGGTACTGCGCCTGAAAGGTAAAGGCATACCCAGCCTGCGCGGAGGCAGCCGCGGCGACCAGCTGGTACGCATAAAAGTTGTTGTGCCTAAAAAGCTGAGCGAAAAGCAAAAAGACGCGCTGCGTAAATTTGCCGATATCAGCAAGGACAACATTAACCCCGAAGAAAAAAGCTTTTTGAACAAAATTAAAGATTTGTTTAAATAACAAATAACGTATCATAAACTAAAACCCCGGTACTTATGTGCCGGGGTTTTGTGCGTAATGATTGTATTTTTGCTAACTTTGAAAATCCTGCCTTATTTTAAACAAAGGTATGTACTATTGCAGCAACGCAAAATGCTGCGGCTTCTACGAGCGCAAACACGATAAAACTGTTTGCGCATGAAGGGTATAAATAAGATGAAGCCGCCGCAGTTTTGCCAGCAGCTTTACAGCATATTCCTATTGCTTGTTTAGTTATAATTTTTTATTTACGGTGTAGTTTCACGCATCACCGAAAGAACGGGTTGCCGTAACCTGCGCCGCCGCACAAACCTGCCGGCAGGGATAAAGTTTCCACAAGACCAGTAGAAGTAAGAGTTACACCAACCTAAATGTCTTGCGGAGGGGGTAAAGGTATGGTATAATTTCAGTAGCACCTAAAACATATTGTTATATATAAAACAATGGTGCAAATTAAAGGAGGCTTTTTTATGAAAGGGAAAAAGTTAGCTGCAAAAATTATGTTGGGTTTGCTTTTGGCAACGCCGTATACGGCATGGGCAAACGATCAAATTCTTTCTAGTTTTTCTACAACCGAAGATATTAATATTGATGCTTCTAACGGTAAATTTGTTTTAAATTTTAAAGATAATCAAGGCAATATAACAGATAAAGCTAATTTTGCTGTTTTAGCACCAGGTAGTTCAACAATAGAATTAAAAGGTAATAATAATATTTTTGATATTTATGCAAAAGCTGGAAATGTTGGATTAGGTATTGAAGCGCAAGCTGGTTCTAATGTTGTTATTGGTAATGAAAATTCTTCTACTGTTATGAATTTAACTAGCGATCAATGGATTATGGGTATTAGAGCTGCAGGCGCAGATAAAGATACACAAGGTGCTACCGTAACTATTAATGGCAAAAGTTTTGTATTAAATGCAAAATGTACTAATCCAGATGCTGATGGCACCGTATATGGTCTTTATGTACAAAATTTTACAACTGAAGCAGAAGAAGGAAAACGAGCTAAATTAGTTGTTAATGCGGAAAATACTATTATAAATGTAAAAGCAGCAACTGAAGGTGGTGCCTCTGGATTAGTTGCAATGTCACAGGGTATTTTAGATGTAAACAGTAATCTTGAAGTTAATGCTGATAATGCTATTGTTGTTCGTGGTGATGCTAAAGTTACAATTAATGAATCCGGTGAAAAAACTACAAAGTTGAACGGTGACATTAATTTTAACTATGATGAAGCAACTTCCGGTACTAAAGTTGATGCTGATGTTTTGGTTAATTTAACCGGTGCAGATTCGTATTGGAATGGCAATGCTGTTGTATCCTGGGGGAGCGGTGCTATTTCTGATGAAGAAAAAGCAGAAGTTAGCGGTTTGGATTTGATTGTCGCTGATGGCGCAGAATGGAACCCGACTTATGTGGAAGAATCTGCTGGTGAAACAACTGGTACAACCGCCATTGCAATTAATAATTTAACTGCTAATGATGGCGTTATTAAGCTTGATAACATGAAGGATCAGGAAGTAAGAATAGAAAACCTTACCGGTGAAAGCCTTAATGTTAATGTCGTAAGTGCTGAAAACAAACTTGCAATTACCAAAAGCAACAGTGTTGAATCTTTAACTGTTGCTGCCAATGGCGCATATGCAGAAGAACTGGTTAAACAAGATATTGTTGACAGCTTAACTCAACTTGGCGGGCAGGTTGTAGATAGTTTTGCTGGCGACAAAACTGCTGCAACTAGTGCTGTTATTGCTGAAACCGGTGTAGTTGGTACAACTATTGGCCAGTTTAACGAAAATGGCGACCTTATTACTGACAGCGTTAGAGAATTAACGAACCAAACTACCGCAGGCATTGGCGAACTTGCCAATGTAGCATTTATGGCATGGCGTGCAGAAAATGACGAAATGCACCAGCGTATGGGCGAACTGCGCAGCAGCAAAGGTGAAGCAGGCATTTGGGCACGCATGAAACGCGGCGAAAGTGAAAGCGGCGATTTGAACATTAAAAACCAATATAGTACCTATCAATTAGGTTATGACGAAAAAGTTGGTGACAGTAACTGGTACTTGGGCGGTGCAATCAGCCGTACCGAAGGCAAGAGCAGCTTTGCTACCGGCAGCGGAGAAAACCAGTCCACCGGCTTTACCGTATATGGCACCTATGTTGGCGACGATGGACAGTATGTTGATTTAAGCGCTAAATACGCACGTTTAGATAACGAATTTGATGTATTCGGACGTGATGGCATTGAAAGCACTGGTGATTATAGAAACAACGGTTATGCTTTCAGCGCAGAATATGGCAAACGCATTGAAGCAGGCAATGATTTCTGGGTAGAACCGCAGGTACAGTTGACTTATGGGCATTTAAGCAGTGCAAACTATACTACAAGCCGCGGCATTAAAGCAGCACAGGATGCAATGAACAGTGTAGTAGGGCGTGTAGGCTTTGCAGCTGGTAAGGATATTGGCGCAGGCAACGTATATGTAAAAGCAAGTTACCTGTATGATTTTGATGGTGATACCAGTGTAACTATGAATGACGGTGTAAACAGCCGTACTTACGAGCAAGACCTTGGCGGCGGCTGGTTTGAATTTGGTATTGGTACGAATATCAATCTCAGCGAAACTTCGCATTTATACTTTGATGTAGAACGCGCAGTTGGCGGCGATATTGATACTCCGTGGCAGTGGAATGCAGGCGTACGCTTTGACTTTTAATTAAAATTTTAATATTGCTTTATAATTTAAAGCGCGTTTCCGTAAATTCGGAAGCGCGCTTTTAGTATCTTTACAGTTTTATATTTTTCTGTTACAATATGCAGGCAAATGTGCTGCCATAACGGTAGGCGGTTAGCCCTCTGCGGAGGGACTGTGACCCTCCGATGATATAGAAATCCGGCTTGAACCGGAAATACTATTGAGGAGGGGATAACGTGGATATATTATCGTTGTTAGCCGTAATAGGCTATACGGTGACTATCTTTTCCATTGGTTATACCCTCGGGAAAGATTTTTCGCGTAAAAGCAGATAACCGCCACAAGCCAGCCAAAACTGTGACGGTTATCGTTAGATGATTTAAACTTTTTTGCGGGCTGACCGTCTATCGGCAGCCATTTGTTTTCTATAATTATTATAGCAAACAGGCACAAAAAGTCAAATATAGTAACGCTTAACATAAAACTAACTGCGGTGTGATAAATATAAATTGACTGATTTTATAATGTACATTTCGGCCTTGTTATGATAAGATAAAAGGCGGAAATTTATATCTTTTTACTATGAGTTTTTTGAGGAGTGAAACGTAATGCAGTGGACGGAAGTCAGCTTACAGACAACGCATGAACAGGCAGACACGATTGCCGATATTTTATACAGCGCCGGTGCGCAGGGCGTGGCCATGGAAGACCCGCTTTTAATTAATCAGCTGCGCGCAAGCGGCACATGGGAGCTGTGCGATATTCCCGAACAGCAGAATACCGAGGTTGTTACCGTAACTGCTTATTACCCGGATGACGAAAAACTTTCCGAACGTTTGGAGTTTATCTCGCGCGAGGTTAAAGCCGTTGAAGAACGTATCGGGCAAAAATGCGTTTTCCGCAATCCGCTGTTCCGTACGCTGTGCGAGCAGGATTGGGCAAACGAATGGAAGCAGTATTTCCACGTAACCCATATCGGCAAACATCTTGTTATTAAGCCCTCGTGGGAAAAATACGACGCCAAGGCTGACGACCTTGTTATTGAAATTGACCCCGGCATGGCCTTTGGCACCGGCACGCACCATACAACAAGCATGTGTATGGAATACCTGGAAGAAATTATTACGCCGCAGGCGGAAGTATTTGACGTTGGCACCGGCAGCGGTATTTTAAGCATTGCGGCTGCCAAACTGGGTGCCAAAAGCATTGTTGCCGTAGATATTGACGCCAACGCCGTGCGCATTGCCAAAGAAAACATTGCCGGAAACGGCCTGAGCGAAGTTATTGCAGTTAAAGAAGGCGACCTTCTGCACGGCACGGAAGGCAAGGCAGATGTAATTATTGCCAATATTATTGCCGATATTATTATTATGCTGCTGCCGGATGTTGCACAAAAGCTGAAAGCGGACGGTAAGTTCCTTGCCAGCGGCATTATAGAAGAACGTGAAGACGATATTAAAAAAGCTGCCGCAGCCAGCGGGCTGAAGGTTGTCAGCACGCGCCATAAAGGCGGCTGGGTTGCCATGCTGATGGCATTGGAGGATTAATGCACAGATTTTTTATTCCGCGCCCTTATGCGGAAAACATGATGATAGACGGCATTGACGCACGCCATATTTACACCGTGCTTAAAATGAAGCCGGGCGAAAAAGTGCAGATTGTGAGTGACGACGGCGTAACCGCCCTTGCAGAAATTACCGGAACCGCACCCGGGCAGACACTTGTAAAATGCCTTGAAGTTATTGCCGAAAGCCATGAGCCTGCGGTAAAGATTACACTGGCGCAGGGCCTTGTAAAAGGCGAAAAGATGGATTTTATCATCCAAAAGGCGGTGGAACTCGGCGTAAGCCGCATTGTGCCTTTGGCAATGGAACATTCCGTTGTGCGCTATGACGGTGACAAAGCTGCAAAAAAATGCCAGCGCTGGCAAAAAATTGCCGAAAGCGCGGCCAAGCAGAGCAAGCGTGACATTATTCCGCAAATTGCAGAGGTTGCAGCTATTGATAAACTGATGGCTGAATGTGACTGCACAACTAAAATAATTGCTTACGAATGTGAGGACAGGCAGGGCCTTAAACAGGTTCTGCAAAGCAATTTAAATACAGACAGCATATTAATTATAATCGGCCCGGAAGGCGGCATCAGCGAAGCCGAGCTTGATAAAGCACGCAGCGGCGGTGCGGTGCCTGTTTCGCTGGGCAGGCGCATTTTGCGCGCCGAAACGGCCGGGCTTACCGCATTAAGTGCCGTTTTATACGAATTTGACGAACTGGGAGGCTGAAAATGGCAAAAATTGCATTTTATACGCTTGGCTGCAAGGTTAACCAGGCCGATACGGCAAGTATGGAAAACCTGTTTTTGCACAGCGGGCATCAGCTTGTCAGTTTCGACGGCGAAGCTGATGTATATATTATTAATACCTGCGTTGTTACCAATACCGGGCAGCGCAAATCGCGCCAGACAATTCACCGCGCCATCCGCAAGAACCCCAATGCGCTGATTGTGGTTACGGGCTGCTATCCGCAGACGGCGGCGGAAGAAGTAAAGGCTATTGCCGGCGTGGATATGATTATCGGCAACCAGGACCGCGCGCAGATTGTGCAGCTGGTGGAAGAACGCCTTGCGCACAGGCAGACCGATACGCTGGATGCCGTGCATAAATTAACTGCCAGCACAGCTTTTGAAGAAATGGCGGCAGGCGATATAACCGATAAAACGCGCGCCTTTTTAAAAATACAGGAAGGCTGCAACCAGTTCTGCACTTACTGCATTATTCCGTATGCACGCGGTCCGCTGCGTTCGCGCAGCCTTGAAAGCATCCGCACCGAAACGCAGCGCCTTATAAGCGCCGGGTTTAAGGAAATTGTGCTTATCGGTATTCACCTTGGCTGTTACGGCAAAGAAAACCCTGACGGCCCTACTTTGTATGACGCAGTTAAAACCGTTCTTGATGTGCCGGGCGTGCAGCGCCTGCGCCTCGGTTCGCTGGAATCTGTGGAGGTAGAGCCGCGCCTTTTAACGCTGATGCAGGAAGACGCACGTTTTTGCAGGCATTTGCACCTGCCGCTGCAATCGGGCTGTGATAAAACCTTGCAGGCTATGCACAGGCCGTACACAACGGTTAAATTTAAAACGCTTCTGGCGGATATTAAAACGAAGGTGCCCGATATTGCCATAACTACGGATGTTATTGTAGGTTTTCCCGGCGAAACGGAAGCTGATTTTGAAACAACCTGCAAATTTGCCGAAAGCTGCGGCTTCAGCAAAATGCACATTTTCCCGTTTTCGGCGCGCAAAGGCACGCCTGCCGAAAAATTTGCGGGCGCTGTAACGGAAGCCGTAAAAAAAGAACGTGCCGACATTTTGGGAAGAATTGACGAAACCATGCACAAAACTTTTTTGCAGGGCATGGTTGGTCAAAATGCGGAAGTTTTGTTTGAGCAGCCTGCCGGTGAAGATTATTTTGAAGGCTTAACCGGCAACTATCAGCGCGTTTTTGTAAAAAGCGGCGGCCGTAATCTTGGCGGCGAAATACTGCCTGTAAAAATAACGGCCTTTGACGGCGAAAAACTGCTTGGCGAAATTATAAAAGACTGAAGAATTTAACATAATTTAAAAGGAATTTTATTATCTTTGGCGAATTTATAATAAGTTACCAATTAAATACAACCTTAAACAGCGAGGAGGTAAAAATATGAACGACTGCGTATTCTGCCGTATTATTTCCGGAGAGATTCCTGCCGAAAGAGTATATGAAGACGATAAAATGATTGTTATCCGCGACGCCGCACCGGCTGCGCCCGTACACGTACTGATGATTCCGAAGGAACATACGGAAAACATTGTTGCGGCAGACCCGGAACTTGTTAAGTACATGCTGGGCAAAGTAAAAATGCTCAGCGAAAAACTCGGCGTAAGCGAAAAAGGCTTCCGCATTGTTGTTAATACCGGCGACGAAGGCGGACAAACCGTGCACCATCTGCATATCCATCTTTTGGGCGGTAAAATGCTCGGCTGGCCTCCGTGCTGATTGACAAACTCCTTACAGTAATGTATAATTAGACGGTGAGATTATATGCTTCGGAGTATTCTCAAAGCATATAAATTGTATATACACTTCCCTAAGTGTGTGGAGGGAGGGAGATCAGATGGCAGAAATTAAAGTTGGCAAAAACGAAACTCTTGACAGCGCACTGCGCAGATTCAAAAGAGCTACCCAAAAAGCCGGCATCCTTTCTGAAGTAAGAAAACGCGAACACTATGAAAAACCGAGCGTTCAGCGCAAAAAGAAATCCGAAGCCGCAAGAAAACGTAAATCCAGATAATGGGGGCGCGTGCAGATGTCAATTAAAGATCAGCTGACAGAAGATATGAAGCAGGCCATGAAAGCCCACAACAAAGTGGCGCTGGAAACCATCCGCATGGCGCGTGCCAATATCAAAAATGTCGAGATCAATGACAAAAAAGAACTTACTGAAGACGAAGTAATTGCAGTTTTGATGAAAGAAGTTAAGATGCGTCAGGATTCTCTTGCTGAGTTTGAGAAAGCAGGACGCACCGATCTGATAGACCAGGCCAAAGCTGAGATTGAAGTGCTGCAAAAATATCTTCCGGCCGCAATGGAAGATGACGAGCTGCAAAGCCTTGTTAAGGAAGTAATTGCCGAAACAGGAGCAGCCAGCATGAAGGACATGGGCAAGGTAATGCCTAAGGTTATTGCCAAAGCCGGTGGCCGTGCCGATGGCAAACGCATTAATGCCATGGTAAAACAACTTTTACAGTAAGTATAAGCCAATGCTTAATAACAGAGCTTGCAGACGCAGGCTCTGTTATTTTTTGTACAAAAGGGAGTGATTTTACCACTCCCTTTTGTATTTTATAAAAGTGTTTCAATATTTATTTACAATATTTATTTACAATATTTATTTACTATATTTATTTACTATGTAAAACAATTACGGTAAAATATAAATAAGCCATTGCAAAGCAATGGCTTAAAGGCGGATTAACGGGATACCGCCATACCCTACGGCATAAATAGCCTTATCTTAGAACTATTGTTGGATATTGATAAACTCACAAGTTTGCAATAAATGGTTTTCTGTTGGATATTGATAAACCTACACAACAGTAATTCTAATTTGTATTTATTTTAACATTGGTCAAGCTACGTGTCAATATAATATAAAAAGGAGAATTGCTATGGAAAGAAAATATGGGATAGGTTTGGATATTGGTATTGGTTCGGTTGGTTATGCCGTTATTTCCAGAACAAATAATTTAGATGCGCGTATAGAAGATATAGGCGTAAGATTATTTGATTCTGGTGAAAATATCCGCCAAAAAGCAAGCAATGCGCAGGAAAGGCGTGGATACAGAAGTACACGCCGTTTGCTTCGCAGAAGAAAACACCGTAAAGAACGTATTAAAAAATTCTTTTTAAAAATAAAATTGATGAACGAAATGCAATTAAAAGCATGGCAGGAACAAAATGGTAATCAAAATGTCCTGCAAACAAGAATAAAAGGTTTAAATGAAAAACTAACACCTGAAGAAATTTTGGATTGCATTATCCATATTTGTAACCGGCGTGGTTATCGTGAATTTTACGGTGACGATTCTAAAAAAGACAATGCCGATAAAGATGAACTGCAAAAAATTGAAGGCGGTTTGGCTAATTTTGATGAAATTTATCAATCCGGTGGGTATAAATCCGTTGCAGAAATGTTAATTAATGCCCCTGTTTTTAAAACAGAAACATCTTTTGCTGATTATCGCAACCATAAAAATGCAAAGCGTTATATTTTAATTAAAAGAGAATTTGTAAAAAAAGAACTGGAAGATATTTTAAATAAACAAAGTGAATATTATCCGCAGCTTACAGCAAATAATATTAGAATTATTTGCGATGATATGGTCTTTGCTCAAAGAGATTTTGAAACAGGACCTGGCAACGAAGACGATAAAACCAGAAGATTTATGGGCTTTATTGACAGTATTGGTCAGTGCATGTATTACAAAGATGAAAAAAGAGCTTATAGAAGTACTGTTATAGCTGATATTTATGCATTGGTAAATTGCTTGTCGCAGCTTTCGTTTGTAAATACGGAAACAGGGGAAATTTTATTACCTGAAAATGTTGCGAAAGAGATAATTAATACTTCTCTTACAAATGCTTCAATAACAGAAAATGATATAAAAAATATTTTAAAACCATATAAATTAGAAATGCGTAAACCAGGTAAACTTGAAGTTAAAGTACCTGACACAACTAAAACATTAAAACTGTTGAAGGCAATTTTAACTAATGCTGGTTATAAATATGAAGAATTAATAAAAGAAAATCAGTTTGATGTTAATAATCCTTCAAAATTACATCAATTATGTTTATTGTTGTCCGAAAATATTACACCGGCACGCAGAATAAGAGCGTTAAAAGCAAAAGGATGGAACGAAAAATTACAGAAAGAAGTTATCCGCAAAAAATTTGGTGGTACAGCAAGCGTATGCGAAAAGTATATGATTGAAGCAATCGAAGCCTTTAAGCGTGGAGAAACTTACGGTAATTTTCAGGCACGCATGCTGAAAGAAAGAGAAAATGCTTTGCCTGATATAGAAAAACAAAAATATCTTGCACCGTTTGATAAAAAAGTTGACGAAGAACTTGTAAAGAACGCAGTTATTTTTAAAGCTGTAAATGAAACACGTAAAATTTTAAATGAGCTTATTAGAAAGTATGGTTCGCCTGAATATATTAATATTGAGGTTGCGGATGATTTGGGACGCAGCTTTAAAGAACGTGCTAAAATTATTAAACGTATTAATGATAACAAAAAAGAAAAAGATAAAATTGCAAATAAGTTAATTGAACTCGGCCTGCGTAAAGAAGGAGAAGTAAAGCCTTTCGATATTGAAAGATACCGTTTATGGGAAGAACAGGAAGGCAAAGATTTATATACGGGCGAGGTCATTCCTGTAGAGAAAATATTAAGCGGTATTTATGACGTTGACCATATAGTGCCTTTTTCTCTTATTTTAGATGATACCTTACAAAATAAAGCGCTGGTTAATTTAGGCGTAAACAGGCAGCAAAAAGGGCAGCAGGTGCCTTTGGGTTATTTAAGCAGTGCGGACAAAGAGGATTATTTAAAACGGATTAATACTTTATTTAAGAAAAAGAAGATAAGCATTAAAAAATATAAATATTTAACCTTATCTAATTTATATGGCAACAGAGATTTGCTTTCAGAATGGAAATCCAGAAACATTAACGATACAAGGTATATTACAAGGTTTTTGGTAAATTATTTATCTGCTAATTTATTGTTCAACAGCGACAAAGCTAAAAATGTTTTTGGTGTAAAAGGCATAATAACTTCAAGAATGAGAAGGTTATGGTTTAATAAAAAAACATGGGGCGATGAGCAGAAAAACAGAGATAATAATTTACACCATGCGGCAGACGCTATAGTAATTGCCAACTTAACACCTGCATATCTTGAGATTGCCAGTGATAAAATTAAGCTTGACAGAATCTATAAAGATTACCATAAACGCATAAGTGATGAATATTTAACTTATTTAGGTAAAGCCGTTAATAAAATGGTTAAATATTACGGCTTTAATAAAGAATACACCGAAAAACTTTTGGCAACACCATACAGCCGTGTGCCTGCCATGATAAGAAATATAGCAGATGAAGTTGATATACGTTTGTGGGACAATAGCCTTGAATTTTATAAAGATGTAAGTGAAGAACAGTTTTATAAAAATGTAAAGGCTTTTTATAAAGATGATGCAGTTTTTGCAGACAGCATAAAACCTGTTCTTGTTTCATACAAGCAAAATAAAAAATATCAGGGGAAATTTACAAAAGATAATCCGCTGAAGAAAAACGAAACAGATGGTGCTTATATTAAAAAAGTTGACAGCTTTGGAAATGCTAATGTTTTAGATACAAAAGAATATTATTGCGCAGAACTGTATAAAAATAATAAAAATCAAACTATTTTACGAGGTATAAGATATGTTGATTTAAAAAAGAAAAATAAAAAATTGTATCTTATAACTCCTTATCCGGAAGATTATCAGAAACATATTATGTATTTATTTGCCAATGATTATATTAAGATTTTTGATAATATAGGGAATATAAAATTTAGTGGTTATTATAGAGGGATTAAAAATTCTAAAGCAAATAGAATTTATTGTAAAAATAATAATTGCAATCTCATGGAAGATAAAACTATTGGCAAAAAAGATGTTGTAAAAAAATATTACGTTGATATACTTGGTAAAATTGGCGGTGAAATTAAATGTTCCGTACCGTTTTTATCACAAAAGGACAATATTTAACTGTTAAAGATGAGTGGCTGCTTATTAATTACGGAGATACGGTTAAAAAAGTTCCTTTAAGTGATATTAAAAATCTTTTCATAGATAATGTATATATTAATATATCGGCATATGCCTTGCAAAAACTGGCAAAGTATGGCATTAATGCCATACTTTGCGATGATACACATTTGCCGTGTTGTAACCTTTTGCCATTAAATACGCATTATAGGCCTTATGGTGTATTAAAAAAGCAAATTGCTTTAACGGATACATTTAAAAATTTGCTGTGGCAACGTATTGTTAAGGCAAAAATTATAAATCAGGGTACAGCATTAAAAATAAGTGGTGCAGGTACAAAGGTTTGCGAGCGTATGCAGCAATTAGCGCAGGAAGTATTAAGTGGTGATACCGGCAACCGTGAGGGTATTGCTGCCAAAATGTTTTTTAGAAATTTTTATGGTTGTGATTTTATCAGGTTTGAAAACGACATAATCAATATAGCGCTTAATTATGGTTATGCGGTTATCCGTTCATCTGTGGCGCGCTCGCTGTGTGCTTATGGTTATAATTGTGCTTTGGGAATACATCATATTAGTGAAACCAATCCATTTAATCTTGCGGATGATTTAATGGAACCTTTACGTCCGTTAGCGGATATATGGGTTTGGTAAAATAATGAAGATTTAGTTGATACTTTGACAAAAAATAATAAAATAGGGCTTGCCAATATTATAAACGGAGATATAGCATGCGGTAATAAAATAATGAAAGTACATAATGCGGTTGATAAATATATAGCAAGTTTAACGACAGCTATTGATAATGCTGATGTTAATAAACTGATAATACCAATAATAGGAGAAAAATTTGTATAACAGGTTTATGCGTATTATAGTAATGTTTGATTTACCAACCGCAACTACAGAAGATAAAAGAGAGTATCTGCATTTCCGTACAGGTTTAATTAAACTTGGATTTGATATGCTGCAATATTCTGTTTACAGCAGAATAACGCGCAATAATGATGATGCCAGAAAATATATAAACAAAGTAAAGGTAATTTTACCGCCTGTAGGCTCGGTGCGTGTATTGCAGGTTACAGAAAAACAGTATGCCAGTATGATTATTATGCTTGGCGATAAAACGCCGACAGAAAATTTATTGATTACGGAAGATTTAATTGAATTGTAATCTGTATGTGGTGTAAAATAAAGTTAAGGTTTTAGTACTCTGTTGGATATTGATAAACTTACACCACAGCCACGCCATCAAGGCTTTAGTCAGAGTTTTAGTACTCTGTTGGATATTGATAAACTTACACGCGCCGGTTTCGTTTAAAGCTGCGCGAATAGTTTTAGTACTCTGTTGGATATTGATAAACTTACACTGGTAGAACCTAACAATGACAAAGAAGCTGGTTTTAGTACTCTGTTGGATATTGATAAACTTACACGTTATGCCCGGTATGTCAAGTATTGCTTGTGTTTTAGTACTCTGTTGGATATTGATAAACTTACACCAAAAAGCCCCTGCTGGTGCTGATACCAACGTTTTAGTACTCTGTTGGATATTGATAAACTTACACGTATACCTACACGGTGATACATTGCACGGTGTTTTAGTACTCTGTTGGATATTGATAAACTTACACAAAGACCGCCAAAAGCAAAATGGAAAAAGAGTTTTAGTACTCTGTTGGATATTGATAAACTTACACAGATGACGCGGTAGAACGTTGGAAAAACGTGTTTTAGTACTCTGTTGGATATTGATAAACTTACACTGCGCACAAGGCCGCCCACGTTTTAGTACGGTTTTAGTACTCTGTTGGATATTGATAAACTTACACCGGTGAGAGTGTTAGGCGAAGTTACCGTCAGTTTTAGTACTCTGTTGGATATTGATAAACTTACACTTGTGCCAATGACCCTTTAGGTGACTTGTGGTTTTAGTACTCTGTTGGATATTGATAAACTTACACATAGTCAAGCAGGTATTGGTAAATAATCGTGTTTTAGTACTCTGTTGGATATTGATAAACTTACACATTTATTTTTACAGTACCGCCGTTACAGGGTTTTAGTACTCTGTTGGATATTGATAATGTTGTTATGATTACCGTGTATTTTTCTGTTTTTAAACTGCTTGCCACTTGTGATTTAAGGCAAATTTTGTTATAGTATATGTAAAGAGATTGGCAGAAGCCGGTCTTATAAATGGAGCAAATTCCCCTGCGGTGTTCGTTACATTGCCTTTTAGTTTTGAGCCAACACACTTACCTAGGGAGCCCGGAATTTGAGCTCCGCCTATTAAAAACAAGCCCTCTCGAGGGGACTTTTGCGGTAGGCGGGAGGGCACCCACCTGCACATGCAGGTTCAAAACATTGGGCAGGACGGCATTGCGGGGAAATTTTTTTGGAGGACTCATGGAGCTTTCACGTGTAGAAATGGTTATCGGCCCCAAGGCCGTTGAAAAATTAAATGCCGCCAGAGTTGCCGTTATAGGCCTTGGCGGCGTTGGTTCTTATGTGGCGGAGGCTTTGTGCCGCACCGGTGTTGGCAGCTTTGTAATTATGGATAATGATACCGTTGAAGCAAGCAATATTAACCGCCAGCTGCCTGCGCTTACAAGCACTATCGGCAAGTTTAAGGCCGACGTTATGGCAGCGCGACTGCGCGATATTAACCCCTTGTGCCGCATAAGGGTTATTAAGGATTTTTACAGGCCGGGCGATTTTGAAAACCTTTTTGTGGACGGTTTTGATTTTATTGCCGACGCTATCGACAGTACGGAATCGAAAGCAGACCTTTTAACAGAGGCTTACAGGCATAATGTTCCGGTGGTATCGGCCATGGGCACGGGCAACAAGCTGCACCCGGAAATGCTGGAAATTACGGATATCAGCAAAACAAGCGTGTGCCCGCTGGCGCGCAGCATGCGCAAAAAACTGCGCGACGCCGGTATTACCGAAGGCATTACCGTTGTATATTCGCATGAAGAACCGCAGCGCTTTATTGAAGGCAGCGTGCCGGGCAGCCTGGTGTTTGTGCCTGCCTGCGCCGGTATGATGATGGCTGCGCATATTGTACAGAAAATAATTGCCGGACAGGATTAAAATATGGACAGTTTATTTGCACAAACAATTACCAAACCGCTGGCAGACCGTATGCGCCCGCGGCGTTTAAACGATTTTGCCGGGCAGGAAAAAGCCCTTGGGCCAGGCAGTCCGCTGCGGCGGATGATTGAGCGTGACGCTTTGCAGCCGCTTTTGTTTTACGGGCCGCCAGGAACCGGTAAAACTACATTGGCACATATTATTGCCAATATGACGCAAAGCCGTTTTGTTGCGCTTAATGCAGTATCGAGCGGCGTGCCGGAGCTGCGCAGGCTGATTGGCGAAGCGCGTGACGCTTTGTACAGCGGCATGGGGCGTACGATAGTTTTTATCGACGAAATACACCGCTTTAACAAGGCTCAGCAGGATGTGCTTTTGCCGTATGTGGAAAACGGCACGGTTATTCTTATCGGCGCAACCACGGAAAACCCGTTTTTTGAAGTAAATGCGCCGCTTTTGTCGCGGATGAAAATTATCCGTCTGGAGCGGCTTGATAAAAATGCCGTTAAAAAGATTTTGCAAAAGGCGCTGACGGATAAGGAAAACGGCTACGGCAGGCAGGGGCTTGCCATGACGGACGAGGCGCTGGAAGCACTGGCTGATTTTTGCGGCGGCGACGCGCGCGTTGCGCTGAACCTGTTGGAGCAGGCGGAATTTATGCTGCCGGACGGCGTAAAAACGATTGACGGCGCGGTGCTTAAAAGCGTAATGGGCGACGCTTTTAAGCGTTACGATAAAAAGGGCGACCGCCATTATGACACGGTATCGGCGTTTATAAAAAGCATGCGCGGCAGTGACGCCGACGCGGCGCTGCATTATCTGGCAGAGATGCTGGAAAGCGGCGAGGATGTGCGTTTTATCGCGCGGCGCATTGTTATCTGCGCGGCAGAAGATGTAGGCAATGCTGACCCGATGGCGCTTGTTGTGGCTAATTCCGCGGCGCAGGCTGCCCATTTTATAGGCCTGCCGGAAGCACAGCTGCCGTTGGCGCAGGCCGTGTGCTATATAGCAAACGCCCCCAAAAGCAACGCCTGCTGCACGGCAATTTTCAGTGCGCGTGAAGAAGAGCGTGCGGTGCAGAGCACGGTGCCCAAACATCTGCGCGACGCGCATTACCCCGGTGCAAATGCGCTGGGGCACGGAACGGGCTATAAATATCCGCACGATTATCCCGGCGGCTGGGTACAGCAGCAGTATATGCCTGATAAACTTATCGGGCATAAATATTACTTTCCGAAGGACATTGGCGCGGAAAAAGCGCTTCATGGCAAACAGAAAAATTAATTAATAACCCTGTATACTTTTAGCGTGCGTTGACTTTGCACGCTAATTTTTATATAATTTTCTTATGCGTTGTACCTATTTAAAAGGAGCGATTTTTGAATTATGAAGTACATGAGTGGTAATGAAATCCGTAAAAGATTTTTAAAGTTTTTTGAAGACAGAGGGCATCTCGTGCTGCCGAGCGCTTCGCTCATTCCGCAGGATGACCCGACTCTGCTTTTAATTGGTGCGGGCATGGCGCCTTTTAAACCGTTTTTTACCGGTAAAATGAAACCGCCTTCTCCGCGTATCACTACCTGCCAGAAATGCGTGCGCACCGGCGATATTGAAAACGTAGGCCGCACTGCGCGCCACCATACCTATTTTGAAATGCTGGGTGATTTTTCCTTCGGCGATTATTTCAAAAAAGAAATCATTCCCTGGAGCTGGGAATTTTTAACCAAAGAACTGGAGCTGCCTGCCGATAAACTGTGGGTAACCATCCATCCTACTGACGACGAGGCATACGAAATCTGGCACAATGTTGTAGGCGTGCCTGATGAACGCATTGTACGCCTTGAAGAAAACTTCTGGGAAACCGGCAGCGGCCCGTGCGGACCGGACAGCGAGCTGCACATTGATATGGGCGAAGAACGCGGCTGCGGCAGGCCGGACTGCAAACCCGGCTGCGACTGCGACCGTTTCCTTGAAATCTGGAACCTGGTATTTACCCAGTATGACCAGCATGAAGACGGCACTTACACTCCGCTTGCCAATAAAAACATTGATACCGGCGCAGGCCTTGAACGCCTTGCTTCCGTATTGCAGGGCAAGCCTTCCAACTTTGAAACCGACCTTATCTTCCCGATTATTGAATACGCCGCTAAGGTTGCCGGCGTAGAATACGGCAAGGATAAAAAGACCGATGTATCCTTAAAGGTTATTGCCGACCATGTCCGCAGCATTACCTTTATGATTGCCGACGGCGTGCTTCCTTCCAACGAAGGCCGCGGCTATGTACTGCGCCGTGTACTGCGCCGTGCCGTACGCCATGCGCGTTTAATCGGCATTGAAGACAAGTTCCTTAACGGTGCGGTTGATGTTGTTATTGACATGTTTAAAGAACCGTATCCGTACCTTGTTGAAAAAACAAGCTTTATCCATAAAGTTATCGAAATGGAAGAAACCAGCTTCCTGCGCACTCTGCGCCAGGGCTGCGACCTTTTATACACCGAAATCGAAAGCCTCAAAAAAGAAAACAAAACCGTGCTGGACGGCGCAACTGCTTTCCGCCTGAGCGACACTTTCGGTTTCCCGCGTGAACTGACTGCCGAAATTCTGGAAGAAGAAGGCATGACGATGGACGATAAGGCCTTTAACGAGGCTTTGGAAGTTCAGCGCAAAATGGCACGCGACGCTCGCGATGACAAGACCGGACGCCCGGTAATTTACAACACCCGCAGCATTGACCTTGCTTCCTTAAAGGTTGATGAAGGCGCACAGGGCGGCAAAATTGTTGCCATGTATCCTGCTCATGACGCACAGCCGGTTGAGAGCATGGAGGATGGCAAAAAAGCCGCTGTTATTACCGACGTTACCGCATTCCACGCTGAAGGCGGCGGACAGCTTGGCGATACCGGCCGCATTATTGCACCTGCCGGTGTAATGCAGGTTGAAATTACTAAAAAACTGCCGGACGGCGCAACCATTATGATTGGCACCGTAACCGAAGGCACCGTTGCCGTTGGCGACGAAGTTAAGTTTGAAATTGAACGCGGACGCAAAAACGATATTGCCCGCAACCATACAGCAACCCACCTGCTGCATGCAGCTTTAAAACAGGTTTTGGGCGACCATGTTAACCAGGCAGGCAGCTATGTTGGCCCTGACCGTCTGCGTTTCGATTTCTCGCATTTCTCTCCCGTAACGGAAGAAGAACTGCGCAGGGTTGAAGAAATTGTTAATGACCAGATTCTGGCAGCAAAAGATGTAACCATTGAAGAACTGCCGATTGACGAAGCCAAAAAACGCGGCGCAGTTGCACTGTTCGGCGAAAAATACGGCAGCATTGTACGCGTTGTTACCGTACCGGGCTTTTCCATGGAATTCTGCGGCGGCGTGCATGTAGGCAACACCGCTCAGATTGGCATGTTTAAAATCCTGTCCGAATCGAGCACAGGCGCAGGCGTACGCCGTATTGAAGCCGTAACCGGACACGGCGCGCTGAACTATGTACGCGAGATGGAAGACATGGTTAAAACCGCAGCAACCGGCCTTAAATGCCGCAGCAATGACCTTTGCGCACGTATCTGCGCATTGCAGTCCGATTATAAAGCAGCGGAACAGAAAATCAGCGAGCTGGAAGGCCAGATTGCCAAAGCGCAGGTAAGTGATGCTGCTTCCAGCGTTTGCGATATTAAAGGCGTGCCTGTACTTGTACAGAAAGTAAGTGCCGGTGACGTTGAAGCACTGCGCAGCCTGGGCGACCAGATGCGCGATAAAGTAGGCGGCGTTGTAGTGCTGGCTGACGTTATTGACAGCGGCAAAATCAATATTCTTGCCATGGCAACCAAAGACGCTGTTGCCAAAGGCATCCATGCCGGGCAGATTGTTAAGGAAGTTGCCAAAGTTTGTGGCGGCGGCGGCGGCGGACGCCCCGATATGGCGCAGGCCGGCGGCAAAGATGCTTCCAAACTTGATGAAGCACTGAAAACCGCACTGACTGTTATTGAAGGACAGATTAAATAATTTCACAAAATAGTAACGGCTGGGTTTAAAGCTCAGCCGTTTCTTTCTATTATTTTGCGTTAAGGTATGTTAAAATAAATAAAAAACCTTTTTATTTTTAAAGGAGGAATAGTTATGAGCATTTCAAGCGAAACCATGATGTTTAAACGCACTGAAGATAAAAAAGACGTAGCCCAGACTATCCGCGAGGTTTATGCCGCGCTGGAGGAAAAAGGCTACAACCCGGTAGACCAGCTTGTGGGCTATCTTTTAAGCGGCGACCCCACTTACATTACCAGCCATAAAGATTCCCGCACCAAGCTGCGCCGTTTTGAACGCTATGAGCTTTTGGAAGAGCTTGTAAAAAGTTATCTTTCCGCATCGGCAAAAAAGTAGGGCGGCGCAATGAAAAGAAGCATGGGGCTTGATATCGGCACGCGCACAATAGGCGTGGCAACGAGTGATTTGCTGGGCATGATTGCCGGCGGCGTGGAAACCATACGCCGTACAACGGAAGAACGCGATTTTGAGCGCATAGGCGAACTGATTAAAGAGCATGAAGTGGATACGGTTGTTTTGGGCTACCCCAAAAATATGAATGGCACAATAGGCGAACGCGCGCATGTAAGCGAGGCTTTTGCCGAAGAACTGAAAAAACGCTTTGAAGGCATTAAAGTTGTGCTGTGGGATGAAAGGCTTTCGACAGTGGCGGCGGAAAATGTGCTGATAGACGCAGACATGAAGCGCAAAAAACGCCGTAAAATTATTGACATGATGGCGGCTGTGGTTATTTTGCAGAACTATTTGGACAGCCGGCGCTAAACAAACGGCAGCGGGGTGATTTTAATGTTACAGAGAAAACATAAAATAGCCGGCGGCGTAATAGCGGTGCTGATAATTCTCGGCACGCTGGCGGTGCATGTGGCAGGCAATAAAGCCGCGGGCTTTGTAAACGAAATGGCCGACAGGCAGACGGTGCTGCAGGGCAAGCTGCAAATAGGGCATTTCAGCGCCAGTGTATCGGGCAATGTTGTGTTTGAAAACGTAGTGTGGACTGCGCCTGACGGCAAAAAACTGGCCGAAGTACCGGAAATGAACGTTTCCGCCAACCTTTTTGATATCCTTAAGGGTTCTTTCGGCATTAACTCCATTAACAGCATCTCTATCGAAAAGCCGCAGTTTGCGGTAAATTACACCGATAAAGACGGGCTTGACATTATTAACTATATTAATTTTTCCGATAAGGATGATGAAACGCCGACAGAATTCCGCGGCATGGTGGAAATTACAGACGGCGCTCTGGCGCTTGACATGAACGGGCAGAAGCTTGATTTCAGCAACGTGGAAATGCAGGCTAATTTAAAAGAGTTCCCGGATATTAAATTTACTTTGCAGGGCAAAAACGGCGATGCTGATTTAATTGGCAGCATTGATAAGGTTTATGACGATGTAACAATCGGCGCCGAAGTTAAAAACCTGCAAATTATTGAGCTTATGAAAGTTCTGCCTTCGTTTGGCGAACTGAGCATTACCGGCGGCGTTATTAACGGCGCCAAACTTGCAGCTGGGCTGCACGATGCGAAGTGGAACCTGAACCTTGACGGCAGCCTGAGCGGCGTGGCAGGCAAGGCTTTGGGCTATAACATTACCGATGGCGGCGGCAGCTTTGCCATTGACAACAATGCAGCTTCGTTTACCGCCGTTAAAGGCAAAGTGGAAGGGCAGGACGTTAACATGGACGGCAAAATCCTGTTCCAGAAACAGGGCATGCCTACTTATGATTTGAACGTGGCAGCACCTTCCTTCCGCGTGGACGCTGTAAGCCCCGGCCTGGGCATTACCGACAACGTTAACATTAACGGCAAGATAACCGGACCGATTGACGCGCCTGTAATTAACGGCAGCTTTACCATGGATAAGCTGGAAGTTGCTCCGCTTGTGGCAACGGGCATTAACGGTAATTACAACTATACTAACGGCCTGGTAACGTTAAGCAACACTTATGCCAATGTTTACAGCGGTACTTTGGGCGTAAGCGGCACGGTAGAGGCAGCAACCAAAAACTTTGCGCTGCATCTTTCCGGCAGCGGCATGGACAGCACCGCGGTAACGGAAACGCAAATCAGCGGCCCGCTGAGCTTTGAAGCAGACGCCAGCGGCACCGGCAGTGCAGACAGCGCCGTTGCGGGCGGTACGTTTGTTATTGCGCCCGGCAATTTTGCAGGCGTTCCGTTTAATTCGCTTTCAGGCAATTTCAGCCGCGCAAACGGGCAGATGACCTTCTCCGGCATTACCATTGGCACACCGCTTGGCAGCTTTACCAGTAATGCCGTAATGAACAGCAATGGCAAAATTACTTTTGATAAAATGAGCGAATCAGGCTTTACCGCTCCTACCAAAGAAGAAGTGCGCGAAAACGTGCGCCAGCAGGTTGGCGGGGCAGTAAAACAAGGCCTCGGCAAATTGTTTGGCAAATAAAAATTAACGCAGCAGCGTCCGTATTTTCAGCGGGCGCTGTTTTTGTTTAAGTAAATTTCACTTATCCTTTTATTGACAGTTAGCGGTATGATACGATAAAATAAACCTAATTATACTTATGCTTTAAGAAAGAGGTACAAAATGGACGATAACAAAGAATTTGAGCTTGAGCATGACCATATCGACGAAGAAGAAATCGTAGTTATTACCGACGAGGACGGCAACGAAATGTATTTCCGTGAGGAAATGGTTATCCCCGTTGGTGAAAAAAGCTTTGCGGTTCTTTCCGCTTTGGACGCTGACGACTGCGGCTGCGAAGATGAAGAATGCCATTGCCATGATGAAGAAGACGATGACGAGGACAATGTAATCATTGCCCGCATTGACTTTGACGAAGACGGCAACGAAATTTATCTTGGGCCTACCGACGAGGAGTTTGAAGAAGTTAAAGCGGCTTACGAAAAACTCGTTGCCGAATGGGATGAAGAATAATAAACTGCCTGCCGGACCTCTGGTCCGGCATTTTTAAAGTACGAATGTTTAGGGGCGGCGTAGCATGAGAAAAATATTACCGTTTTTTATGAGCACTTTGCTGGTAATATTTGTAGCATCTTACTGGGTTTTAAATTATACGGGCAACAATGCCGATTTAGCCGATGGCAAAACCTACGTTATTACGGTAGAAAACGGCATGACGGCGGCAGACATTGCCAATATGCTGCACAGGCAGAAACTTATTAAACGCCCTGAAAGTTTCAGGCTGGAAGCGCGTTTTATGGGCCTGGAAGGCAAATTGCAGGCCGGAAGCTACGAAATTGAAGCAGGAAAATCCAACGGCGAAATTATAGATATTCTGGCGCGCGGGCAGGTTAAAACCGTAAGCTTTACCGTGCCTGAAGGCTACACGGTAGAAAAAACAGCGGCCAAGCTGGCGGCGGAAGGGCTGGGCGATGCGGAAAAATTTAAAGAAGCCGCACGCAATTATACTCCGTATAAATATATGGAAACCAATAATGCCGATGTAAAATACAAGGCAGAAGGCTTTATTTTCCCTTCAACCTACCAGTTTAACGACAGCATGACGGAAAAAGACATGCTTGCCATGATGGTTAAGGAGTTTAACACGCAGATTAACCACGAAAAAATAGGCGAAGCGGCAGAAAAAACCAAAATGTCCATTCATGATATAGTAACCATTGCTTCAATGGTGGAGCTGGAAGCCGTTTTTAAAGAAGAACAGCCGCGCATTGCCGGTGTTTTTCTGCGCCGCTTGCAAATTTACATGCCCATTCAGTCGGATACAACCATTCAATATATACTGGGCGGAGAACAGAAGGCCGAAATCACTATTGCCGATACGCGCATTGAAAATCCGTACAACACGTATGTTAACCCCGGCCTGCCGCCGGGACCGGTTGGCAGCCCCGGCATGGACGCTATTAAAGCCGTGCTGAACCCGGAAAATACGGATTATTTATACTTTGTGGCCGAAAAAGACGGGCACCACCGTTTTACGCGCACTTACGAAGAACATTTACAGGCGATAGAAGATATTCACGGCCCGCAGTAAGGAAGGAACATGACAAGAAAAATTGTTAAGCCGGAGCTTTTGGCGCCGGCAGGAAATATGGAAAAGTGCAAAATGGCGCTGCGCTACGGTGCGGATGCCGTTTACCTGGGCGGAAAAATGTTTGGCCTGCGCGCTTTTGCCAATAATTTTGAAATTGACGAAATTAAAGAAGCGGCAGACTTTGCCCATTCTTTAGGCAAAAAAGTTTATGTAACCGTAAACATTTTTGCGCATAACAGCGATATTGAAAAACTGCCGGAATACCTGCTGGCACTGCAAAAGGCAGGCGCGGACGCGCTTTTGATAAGCGACCTTGGCGTATGGCAGACGGCGCGGCGCGTTGTGCCTGGCATGCCGCTGCACGTAAGCACGCAGGCTAACACCACCAACTGGGCAAGCGTGCAGGCGTGGCAGGATTTGGGCGCGGAACGCGTAGTGCTGGCGCGCGAACTTTCGCTCGAAGAAATCGCACAAATCGGCGCAAAAACCAGTGTGGAACTGGAAGCCTTTGTACACGGCGCAATGTGCATATCCTACAGCGGCCGCTGCCTTTTAAGCAGCTATCTTACGGGGCGCGACGGCAACCGCGGCGCATGTGCACAGGCCTGCCGCTGGGAATATACCCTGCACGAAAAGAACCGCCCCGGCGAAAGCTACGATATTGAAGAAGACGCGCACGGCACCTATGTAATGAACAGCAAGGATTTATGCCTTATTGCGCGCATACCGCAGCTTGTTAAAGCAGGCATTTGCAGCTTGAAAATTGAAGGCCGCATGAAAAGCGTGCATTATGTGGCAACCGTGGCCAGCGTGTACCGCAAGGCAATTGACGCTTACATGAAAGACCCGGACGGCTACAAAGTGCTGCCTGAGTGGATTGAAGAACTGAACAAAGTATCGCACCGCCCTTATACCGAAGGCTTTGCCTTTGGCACGCCCGGAGCGGATGCGCAGGTTTATACCACCAGCAGCTACGAACAGACGCACGATTTTGTAGGCATTGTTTTAAGCTACGATAAAGCAAATAAAAAAGCGCTGATTGAGCAGCGCAACAACGTAAAAAACGGCGAAAAGCTGGAACTTTTAATGACGGACGGCACCTTAATGCCGCTGGAACTTAAAAATATGCAGGACGAAGAAGGCACACCTATCGAATGTGCGCCGCACGCACGCCAGCACTTTTGGATTGACTGCGCTGCGGAGCTTCTGCCCGATTCGCTGCTGCGGAGGAAAATTATATGAGCGACGACCGAAGTATTATCTATCTGCGCGTGGCGCCGGAACGCATTGCCGACGTAAACTGGATTATGGAAGGCTACGAACACCTGGCGCTTGTTACAACCGAAGACCCGCGTGAAGGCGTGGTTAAACTTTTGGGCACGCCCGATACCTACAACGACGTAATGGAAATAATTGAAAACATGCCCTTTACGGTAGAAATTCTGGAAGGCGAGCCGGTTTTATAGTGACAGCAGGCAGTATTTATGATAAAATATAATGGTATTATTGTTTAGGAAAGACTGGTGGAGTGGAAATGATGCAGCGTTTGGGCAGGTTTTTAAGCCTGATGGCCAAAAACGGGCTTGACTGCGTTATTGTGAAGGATATACCGACAATCCGCTATCTGTCAGGCTTCCGCGGCGACAGCAGCCTGCTTTATGTTGACGCCAAAAGCACGGTTTTAATAACCGACGGGCGCTACACCACGCAGGCAGAAGGCGAAGTGCAGCATTACTGCCGTGTATTTACCTACAACGGCGATATCTGGCAGGCAGCGGCGGATTTTGCCAAAGCGCATACCAAAATTGGTTTTGACGGCGCAGCTTACAGCTATAACGATTACCAGAGCCTTAAAGAGGCAGTAAGCGGCAAAGAGCTTTTAAACATTGATTTAAAGTATCTGCGTATGGTTAAAGACGAACGCGAACTGAACCTGATGTGGAAAGCCTTTAAAATTGCCGACCAGGCGTTTTTAAAACTGCTGCCGGAAATTAAACCTGGCATGACGGAAAAAGCGCTGGCTGCAAGGCTTGAATACTACATGAGCAGTATGGGCAGCGAAAAACCTTCGTTTGATACGATTATCGCCTCCGGCGCGCGCAGCGCTCTGCCGCACGGCATGGCAAGCGATAAACAGATTGAAATAGGCGATTTTATTACCTTCGACTTTGGCGCTGTGTACGACGGTTACCATTCCGACATGACAAGAACGGTTGTGCTCGGCATGGCCAATTCGTGGCACAAGGAAATTTATACCATAGTTGAAGAAGCCCAGTGGCGCGGTTTAAAAAGCGCAAAGCCCGGCATGACGGGCGCGGAGCTTGACGCGATTGTAAGAGAATACATTACCTCGCGCGGCTACGGCGAAAACTACGTGCACGGGCTGGGGCACGGCGTGGGCCTTGAAATTCACGAAATGCCCAATATCAACAAACGCGGTACTGATGTTGTGCTGGAGCCCGGCATGACATTCAGCATAGAACCAGGTATTTACATTCCCGGCAAGGGCGGTGTACGTATCGAAGACACGGTTGTATTGACGGATGACGGCGCTAAAGTGCTGTGCGGCGTTAAAAAGCAACTGATGGAAATTGTTTAATTTTAAATAAACAGGAGGAGCATTTATGATTTCAACCAACGAATTTAAAACCAACGTAACTGTTACCATCGATGGCGACGCATGGCAGGTTGTAGAATTCCAGCATGTAAAACCGGGCAAAGGCGCAGCTTTTGTACGTGCTAAAATGCGCAACATGTGCACCGGTGCCGTTGTAGAACGCACCTTCAACGCAGGCGAACGTCTGCCGAAAGCACATATCGACCGCCGCGCAATGCAGTATCTGTATGAATCCGACGGCAACTATGTATTTATGGACAACGAAACCTACGAACAGTCCGAACTTACCAAAGAACAGCTTGGCAATGCCATCAACTTCCTTAAAGAAAACATGGATGCCAAAATCATGATTTACAACGGCCGCGTTATCGGCGTTGACCTGCCGAACACCGTTGAACTGACTGTTGTTAAAACCGACCCGGGCATCCGCGGCGATACGGCTACCGGCGGCAGCAAACCCGCAACCATGGACACCGGCTATGTTGTTAAAGTACCTCTGTTCATTAACGAAGGCGACGTACTCAACATTGATACCCGTACCGGCGAATACATTTCCCGCGCGTAACTTAACTGAGCGCCAATTTAGCTGAGTCGCCAATTAGTGCCGAGTGACAGCGAAGGCAATAATTGTGCCAGCGAAGCTATGCAAATTTTGCGATTGAATAATGAGCAAAATTTACGTACCACTATATATAAAATTTATAATTTCGCAAAAGAGCTGAACTTTATGTTCAGCTCTTTTTTTGTACATACAGGAAACCACTGCTTATATTCAGCTTGGCAAAACGTCGCTCCTAATTGCGTACGCAAACACGGCTGCGCAGCGGTTTGCGCATGGAGGATACAACAGTGATTTAGCCGTCGCGATTTTGCTCTGCGCTTCATATAAACAGTGGTTTCCTGTTCATAAAGCAAGTAAAAACAGCAAACTGTAAAATTGTTTATAAGTTATAGTAATAAATTGCCGCTTATGCTATGATTAAATTATAAAAGGTTCGTTAAGCCATAATTAAACGGGTGGTGGCGTGTTATGGAAAAAATTAAAAGCATACTGCGTTTTTTACCGGTGTTTATATTTATTGTTGCTGTAATTGCACTTTTTAACAGCTACGGAGATATGCAGAAGGTGCGCCCGGCTGATGAGTATAAGGATATGGGCGTTTACACGTTTTACCCGCAAAGGGTAATACCGCTGCAAAAAGAAACAAATTTTAGCGGCAAAATGAAAAGAAGAAACCCCACAACTACCGTTTATGCCGTAGATTACTGGACGGAAGAAAACAGGAAAAATAAACTGGCGGCAGCAGCCGAAAAGATGCCGGAACCTGAAAACTGGCGTGAAAAAATTGAACAGGGCAAAAAGTTAAGAGATAAGCTGCGTTTTGTGAACGAGTATAATTATATCCTTGAAAAAGGCGGCATTGAAAGCAGCGCCCAACAAATTGTGGATGAAAGAAAACCTGTTGAACGCCGCGTGCTTTATATACCGGAAGAAAAATCATATATTACTGTTAAAAAAGATATGACAGCAGAAGATTACGTAGACGAACAGATTGGTGTCAATAAAAAATTTGCTATGGCGGCACTTACCTATATTGTGGCGTTTGCCGCATACTATGCCGTAAAATATTTTGCTAAGTCAAAATTATGCCATTAAAACGTTTTATAACTGCCTTTAAAACATAATTTTTATAAAAAACAACCGGAAGCATTATACTGTGCCGCCGGTTGTTTTGCTTATATGTTTGTTTTATATAGTTAAAAAGTATACGTTGCCTGTACGTTAAAGCTGCCGCCCTGGCGTTCACCTGCGTAGCCGCGCATATTAAGGTCAAAGCTCCACGGGCTGGTGGGCGTGGGCTGGTAGTTAAAGCCAACTTCTGCCATTACGCTGCTGCCCTGCAAGCTTTGCGTGGGCGCTTTAAGCCCCTGCGCCGTCATATCAGCGTCGCCGTTAAATTCGTACTCATAAGCAAGGCCATAGTAAGTGCTGAACTTGTTTTCCTTATTGCTGGTAATGCGTGCACCTATGCGCAGGCGGTCGCTGTTAATGCTGTCAAACTCAAATTCGTCATTAGCAACCTTAAAACTGTCGCCTTCGGTATAGGTGTGGAAGAATTTACCGTAAATATCAAGGTCGCTGCTGTCGTTCAGGCTGATTATTTTACCAACGCCAAGGTGCGCGCCGTAGTAAGCGCTTTCACTTTCGTAGCCGTAAAAATTGCCTGCGCCGTCGCGCAAAGCGTTATCCATATCGCTCTTTAACATACCGGCACGGAGGCTGCCTTCCGTATAAACGCCGTTTTTATTGGTGTAGCGTGCCGCAATGCCGCCGCCGTTATAAACAAGGCTGCCGTCACCGCGGAAGAACTCGTTGTTGAATTCATTGTAAGTTCTGTAATTGCCGCTGCCGTTTTCGTAGAATACGCCCCAGCTGAACTCGCTGCCGTTATCGAACTTATCGGCTTTGCCTACGCCTGCAATAACGCTCCAGCCGTTAATTTTAATGTCGCTGTTCACATCGTACTTGCTGCGGTTGCCGTGTACAGCGGCAAAGGTTTTAACGCCGTAATTATCGTCACGGCTTACGGTATCTAGGCTGTCGCTGATTAAATCCGTGCCCTGGTTTACAAACGCTGCCGCAACGGCGCGGTTTTCGGCGACAATGTCGATTTGGTCATTGAGTTTAAAGGTATTGACTTTAAATTCGACGGAACCATCGTCTTTAACAGTTGCCGTGCCAGTACCTTGTGCTGCAACACCAGCAAAAAAGTTATCTTTTACTTTTATATTATCTTTTTTAATACCAAGGTTAACATTTTTATTGCTTTCTATAAACGTCATGGTATCACCAACAGCAATTTTGCTGCCGCCTGCAATGCTGTTAAGGTTAATTTCGGTATTAGCAAGGTCGTTATCTGCTCCTTCTGTAATTGTAAGTACAGTTCCGCCATTTTGCCAATTAATATTATCAAAATTAATACCGTTAAAGTTTTTTACTGATTTTGTGCTGCCGCTCCAACTGTCAAGGGTAAGGGTGTTGCCAGTAATTACATCTTCTACGTTTATATTACCACTATTGCTTCTACCACCGTATATACTGGCATTTTCTATATTAGATTTGCCAATTATTTTAATGATATTGCCTGTTGCGGATTTTCCTTTTGGCGCATAACCGCCGATAATATCATAATATCTACCACTTATGGTGCTGTTATTTATTATAACTGTGTTATCTTTGGCACTGCCGTATCCAGAATATCCGCCGTAAATGTTTGTAACTGTACTTTCGTTTATGGTAACAGTATTACCGTTTGTATCACCTGGGTTATCTATACTTGCGTTTGAATAACCGCCAAAAACAGAAGCAGTATTACTGCCGTTATTTAATGTAACTTCATTGTTGTTAGCGTTTATACCAAAACCGCCATAAACAGTTGAAACATGGCTGTTATTAATTGTTACATGATTATGATTTGCATCGTTAGCTTGTGAATGATGGCCTTCTACAATACTGTTTGTAGTTAAATTTGTTGTTTGTCCGTTAATAGATATTTGATTGTCAGTTATGGTTATTGGAGCACCTTCACCGTTTAAGCGGCTGCCTTCATATGTAATGGCTGAAGCAACAGGGTTATGAAAAACATACAGGCTTGTTATTCCTAAAACAGATAATAAAATTTTATAACTTAAACTTTTGCGCATAATAAAACCTCCTCCCATTTTTGTTACGGGAGGAGAGTTACGGAGAGAAATTACAGGTACGTAATTCCCCCCCGTGCGAACACTTTTGTTTTTCTTAATTATACCATTGACGGAGATGTTTGTATATAAAACAGATTGATTTGTGTAAAGTTTGAGGGCAATTTAAGTGAATGTTTTATTATTTTATTTGGTTACGTCTTTGAATTTAGGTTATTATATTTTAATTTACGGTTTTATTGATGTTACTTTTAATTTTGTTTTCGTCTTTGATTATACGTTATCAATTTTTATTTTTTTTATTATTCATCTTCATTCTTTTGAATGAGCAAAAGAAATTTTGGATGGTAAATTTTACTTCCTGTTCGGTCGTAAAATTTGCCTGGCTTCACTGGCACAATTATAAACTTCGCTTAAAGCTCGTTTCTAATTGGCGATTCAGCCAAAGAAAACTCACGCGGCTGATAAAAATTTAAACGCGGTACGCCGAAAGCAATAAAATTTTCCACGGAACTCGCTTCGCTCAAACACCGGGAAAATTTTATTGCTTTTCAGTAAATACCGCTAAATTTTTAATGCCGCGATTGCACCTAACCCGTACTTTTTTACTGCTTTATTTAGTATATTTTGGCTTTATATCGTACTTTACAACTGTTATTATCAAAAATACTCAATTTGTGTTAATGCATTGCTTAAAACCTTTGATAACATTGCTAATGATTATAATAATTTATCTAAAGTACGAATTTGGGCGAAGCGCGACTTTCAAAAAACAGGCGAAAACTTAAAGTAAAAAGGCACTTGCAGCATTTGCCGGAGGATGTTTGAGCGCAGCGAGTTTCCGCAGGCGCTGCAAGTGGCAAACTGATTTGATACTGAGCCGTTAAGTTTTTTGAGGAGTGAAGGCTTTTTGCTTACTTTTTGGCCTGCAAAAAGTAAGATGAATGAAAAAGAAAGTTAAAACATAAAACCTACATACAAAGTATTAAAAGAAAATTAAAAGCAAAACCCAAAAAATAAAACTCAATTCCATCATTTTGCAATTTGACATATTTAACGGTATAATATAAACTAACAAAGTATGTGTTAAAAGAGTGTTTTATATAAAGGAGTTTTTATGCAGGGATTAATAAGCAGCGTTAAACGCGGCAGCCTTGCCGATGCCGCAGGCATTAAAGCGGGCGAAAGCCTTATTGCGGTTAATGGCAGCAGCGTACGCGATATTATAGATTTAAGTTTTTTGCTGGCGGATGAGGAAGTGGAGCTTACACTTTTGGACGCCGCAGGTAGTGAGCGCAAAGTACAGATAACCAAAAACATAGATGAAGACCTGGGGCTGGAGTTTGAAAGCGCCGTGTTTGACAAGGTAACAACCTGTTACAACAAATGCGTTTTCTGCTTTGTAGACCAGATGATACCCGGCATGCGCAAGGGGCTTTATGTGCGTGATGACGATTACCGCCTTTCGTTTTTGTACGGCAATTTTATAACCCTTACCAATATGAAGGACGAAGATTTTGACCGTATTATAAAAACGCATATGTCGCCGCTGTACGTTTCCGTACACGCTACCGACCCCGAAGTGCGCTGCGCAATGATGAAAAACCGCTTTGCGGGCGAGCTGATGGATAAGCTGCACCGTCTGTTTGAAGCCGGTATTACCGTGCATACGCAGATTGTGTGCTGCCCCGGCTATAACGACGGTGAGGTTTTAAAACGCACTTATGCCGATTTGCGCGCGCTGGCGCCGAATGTTGAAACTATGGCCGTGGTGCCGGTGGGGCTTACCAAAAACCGCGCGCATTTAACGCCGCTGCGCCTGTTTACGCCGGAAGAAGCGCGTGAAATTGTAATCATGGTTACGGACTGGCAGAAGGAATGCCGCCAAAGCCTTGGCAAATCGTTTGTGTACCTTGGCGACGAGTTTTACATTCTGGCAGGCATGCCGCTGCCGGAAGCGGAGTGGTATGACGGTTTTCCGCAGCTGGAAAACGGCATCGGCCTGAGCCGCAACTTTTTGGAAGAATGGCAGGAGGCAGGCAAAATTGCCCCGGTTAAAGGCAGCACAAACAGCGTTATACCCGTTGGCACAAGCGCTTATAAGGTTTTGCAGCCGCTTATTGAGGAGTTTAACGCCAAAACCGGCATGCAGCACAAGCTGCTGGCGGTGGAGAATGAGTTTTTTGGCAATACGGTTAACGTAACCGGGCTTTTATGCGGCAATGATATTTTAAACGCCGTTAAGGGCGCAGAGAGCGTTATTTTGCCGGAAGTTGTTTTAAACAGCGATGATTTGTTCCTTGACGATATGAGTTACGCAGAGTTTTGCGCCGCCTGCGGAGCGCCCGTGCACAGGGCTGCTTCGGCAGGGGATTTGTACAAGCTGCTGCAAAGATAAGGTGTTGTTATGAAAGATTACGGTATTTTGCAGGTTTATACCGGCGACGGCAAGGGCAAAACCAGTGCCGCGCTGGGGGTGGCGTTCCGTGCGTGTGCACGCGGTGCGCGTGTGTTAATGCTGGCCTTTTTAAAGGATGACCCCAATTACAGTGAGGCAATCGGCGCGCATCTTTTGCCGGGCTTTACTTTAAAGCAGGTGGGGCGCGATGCTTTTGTAAATTTTAAAAATCCGGCGCAGGTTGACCTTGACCTGGCGCGCAGCGGCTGGGAAACAGCCAAAAAAGCAATTTTAAACCGCGAAGCCGATTTAATAATACTTGACGAGATTAACATTGCTTTACAGACGGGCATGCTGCCGGTGGACGAAGTGGTTGATTTTTTGAAGGAGCATAAGGGTTATGCCGAAATTATCTGCACCGGGCGCGGCGCACCGCAGAAGCTGTGTGATGCTGCCGGGCTGGTAACGGATATGCAGGAGGTTAAGCACTATTTCCATCTGGGGGTAAGTTCGCGGGCAGGCATAGATTTTTAGAGAGTGAGGTTAGTGGAGTGGGTAAACCGATAGTTGCTATTGTTGGCAGGCCTAATGTCGGCAAATCGACATTGTTTAATATTTTTGCAAACAGCCGCATTTCCATTGTTGAAGACACCCCGGGCGTAACGCGCGACCGCCTTTACGCCGAGGGTGACTGGCTGGACAACCAGTTTATGATGGTTGATACCGGCGGCATTGAGATTATGAACAGCGACGCGATTGCTGTTTCCATCCGCCAGCAGGCGGAAATTGCCATTAAAGAGGCAGATGTTATTTTGTTTGTGTGCGACGCGCGCAGCGGCATTGTGCAGGAGGACGCCGACGTTGCCAGAATTCTGCGCAAAAGCGGCAAGCCGATTGTGCTGGCTGTAAACAAGGCCGATTCGCCCAAGCAGGAGCTTAACGTTTATGAGTTTTACAATTTGGGTTTGGGCGAACCGTTCCCGATTTCGGCGGCTAACCATTTGGGCATTGGCGACCTTTTGGACGCCGTTGTGGCAAAATTTCCGCAGAATAAGGCGGGCGTGTTTGACAACGATGAGGACCAGATTAAGGTTGCGCTTATCGGCCGCCCGAATGTAGGCAAGTCTTCCATTTTTAATTCGCTGGTAGGGCAGGAGCGCAGCATTGTAAGCGACGTTGCCGGCACTACGCGCGACGCTATTGACACGCCGGTTGTGCGCAACGGGCAGAAGTATTTGTTTATTGATACTGCCGGTATGCGCCGCAAGGGCAAAATTGACGAGCCGATTGAAAAGTACAGCATTATCCGCAGCCTGCGCGCCGTTGACCGCAGCGATGTGGTGCTGATGGTTATTGACGCTGTGGACGGCGTTACCGAGCAGGACAAAAAAATTGCCGGTTATGCGCACGAAGCGGGCAAGGGCATTGTAATTGTTGTTAACAAGTGGGACGCCTACGAAAAGGACGAAAACTCCACCCTGCGCTATACCGAAACCCTGCGCAAAGAGCTGATTTTTATGCAGTATGCGCCTGTTGTGTATGTATCGGCGCTTACCAAGCAGCGTATTCACCGCCTGCCGGAGGTTATTAACTACGTTGCCGAACAGAACGCCATGCGCGTGGCAACCAGCGTGCTGAACCAGGTTATTGCCGACGCTGTGGCAATTAACCCGCCGCCGACGGAAAAGGGCCAGCGTTTGAAGATTTTGTATGCAACGCAGGTTAAAATTAAGCCGCCTACGTTTGTTATTTTTGTCAACGAGCCGGAAATCATGCATTTTTCGTACCAGCGTTATCTGGAAAACAAACTGCGTGAAGCGTTCGGTTTTGAAGGCACGCCGCTGTCAATGATTATCCGCGGCAAAAAAGAGGATGAATAGAGGCTGAATGAATGGAAACGATGATGTTTGTATTATGGTTTGCCGTTGGTTTTGTGTTTGGCTCAGTGCCTTCGGGGCTGTGGCTGGTTAAGGCAATTCACGGCATTGATATCCGCGAGTACGGCAGTAAAAATATAGGCAGTACCAATGTTTTCCGTACTGTAGGCGGCAAAACCGCGGCACTTGTGCTTTTGTGCGACGCGGGCAAGGGCATTATTGCCGTTATGATTGCCCAAAGTATGACCGGCGGCGATTTGTACGCCATGCTGTTTGCCGCTATCGGCGCGCTGCTGGGGCACAATTATTCTTTGTTTCTTGGCTTTAAAGGCGGCCGCGGCGTTGCAACCGGCCTTGGGCTTTTAATCTTTTTAATGCCCAAGGTAAGCGGCATTTGCTTTATTATGTGGCTTGCCATTGTGCTGGCAACCCGCTATGTTTCGCTGGGCAGCTGCGTGGGTGCGTTCTGCGCGCCGTGCCTTGCGTGGTATTTCGGGTATCCGCTGCCGGTGTTTTTGTTTGCCGCCGTTGCGGCAGCGTTTGTAATTATCCGCCATAAGGATAATATCAAGCGCCTTTTAAACGGCACGGAAAGCAAAATCCGCCAGGGGCACGCTGAAGACTTAAAGAAATAATTTTACAAACACATTCTGTTTTATAAGCGGAATGTGTTTTATTTTTTAAATTGTAAGAATATTTTAGTAAATTCACAAAAACATATGGCTTTTACCACGAAACAGTGTTATAATATCCCTATGAGTAAGGTGTAAAAATTTTTTTTAGGAGATGATTACATGACAGAAAAATCTACGTTCTATCTTGTAAGAGAGGAAATTCTGCCTGAAGCAATCAAAAAAACCATTAAGGTAAAGGAAATTTTAAAACGCGGGGAAATCAGAACCATTAATGAGGCCGTTGAAAAAATGGGGCTGAGTCGCAGCGCTTATTACAAATATAAAGATTATGTATTTCCGTTTTATGAAGCAAGCAAGGAAAAAATCATTACCCTTTCGCTTTTGCTTGAACATAAACCGGGCGTGCTTTCGCGCGTGCTGAATACTGTTGCAGGTGATTCCGGCAGCATTATGACCATTAACCAGGGTATTCCCTTGCAGGGTGTTGCCAACACTACCATTTCCATTGAAACCAAAAACCTGACGGTTGATTTGGAAGCGCTTTTGGATAAGCTCCGCATGATTGACGGCGTTAAACGCCTTGAAGTTCTGGGGCAGGTTTAAGCCGCAGCCATTTATTTAATTACGGGGGGAACAAATGAAAGATTGTATTATTATCGGCCTTTTGGGCGTGGGAACCGTCGGCAGCGGTGTGCTGCATGTGCTTGAGCATAACGGCGGCGAAATTGCCAAAAAAGCAGGCTGCAAAATAGAAATAAAGAAAATATTGGTGCGCAATCCGCAGAAAGCGGCGGAGCTTGGCAAAAAATATGCCGTTACCGGTGATTTTGAAGATATTGTAAATGACCCGGACATTGATATTGTTGTTGAGCTGATTGGGCGTGAGCATCCGGCGAAAGAATATATTGCTTCTGCGCTGGAGCACGGAAAAAATGTTGTTACGGCCAACAAGGATGTGCTGGCAAAATACGGCAGGGAGCTGTTTCCGCTGGCGGAGCTGCACAATGTTGATTTTATGTTTGAAGGCGCCGTGGGCGGCGGCATACCCATTATCCGCCCGCTTAAATCGTGCCTGGCTGCCAACCGCATTAAATCGGTAATGGGCATTGTTAACGGCACTACCAATTATATGCTTACCAAAATGTCGCAGGACCATATGGATTACGGCGAAGTTCTGCGCGAGGCGCAGGAAAAAGGCTATGCCGAATCGGACCCGACTGCCGATGTGGGCGGGCTGGATGCCGCACGCAAACTGGTAATTTTGGCTTCCATTGCCTTTAATACGCGCATCAGCCTTGATGATGTGCTGGTATCGGGCATTGAAAGTTTAAAGCTCTGCGATATTGAGTACGCCAAAGAACTTGGCTATACCATTAAGCTTCTGGCAGTTGCCAAACATGATGAAGAAAAAGGCATTACTGTTTGCGTAAGGCCTACCATGCTGCCCACGGAGCATCCGCTGGCAGGCGTTAACGATGTGTTTAACGCTGTGTTTGTGGAAGGCGACGCCCTTGGCGAAGCAATGTTTATGGGCCGCGGGGCAGGCGGGCTGCCTACTGCAAGTGCTGTGTGCGGCGATATTATCGACGTGGCGCGCAATATGGTGCATGGTTCTACAGGGCGCATTAACTGCACCTGCTTTGACGAAAAACACCTGTGCCGCCTTGAAGATATGCTTTCGCCGTTTTATATCCGCCTGCATGTTGTGGACAGGCCGGGCGTGCTGGCTGCGATTGCCGCCGCTTTTGCCGCACAGAATGTGGGCCTGAAAAAAGTTATTCAAAAACAAATGGTTGGCGACAAGCTGGCAGAACTTGTTGTTATTACCTACCATGTTTCCGAGCTTGATATGCAGATGGCCGTGCAGACTTTGAAGGGCCTGCCGGTTATTAAGGAAGTATGCAGCGTCATCCATGTTGAAGATGACAACGTGGAGTGATGTTATGAAAAAAAGCGTAAGGGTAATTGTGCCCGCCACTTCGGCCAACTGCGGGCCGGGGTTTGACGTTTTGGGCGCTGCCTGCAATTTATACAATGAATTTACCTATGAGCTTACTGAGCGCGGCTTTGAACTTGAAGTTACCGGCGAGGGCAGCGGGCGTTTGCATGCCAGCGGCAAAAACCTGGCGTTTCTGGCGTTTTTCCGTTTGTGGAACGAGCTTACCGACCGCCGCTATACCGGGCTGAAAGTTACCATGCACAACCGCATACCGCTTTCGCGCGGGCTGGGCAGCAGCAGTACGGCTATAGTTGCCGGGCTGATGGCGGCCAATTATTTAACCGGCAGCACTTTAACAAGGCAGCAGCTTGTAGATTACGCTACCGAAATTGAAGGGCATCCGGATAATGTGGCACCGGCGCTTCTGGGCGGGTTTACGGTAAGTTATATGGCGCACGGCAAGGCTGCTTCGCTGCGCTTTGTGCCCAAAAAGCCGCTGAGCTTTATTGCCGCAGTACCGGCGGAGCCGCTTTCTACCGCAAGGGCAAGGCAGGCAATACCGGAAACGGTAAGCCATAAGGATGCTGTTTTTAACGCCGGGCGCAGTGCGCTTTTGGTAAGCGCGCTTTTAACGGGCGAATATAAATTTTTGCCCGATGCTTTGGAGGACAGGCTGCACCAGCCGTACCGCATGCCGCTTATTAACGGCACGCAGGCTGTGTTTAAGGCTGCTAAAAATGCCGGCGCTTACGGTGCTATTATCAGCGGCGCTGGTTCTACCTTAATGGCATACGCCGCGGCAGACGCAGAAAGTGAAGCCATTGGGCGCGCCATGCAGCAGGCTTTTGAAAAATCCGGGCAGCAGGCGGTGTACCATGTGCTGAAGCTTGACGAAGAAGGCGCACGCGTTATTGATAATTAATGCTTGACATTTGCATTTAGTTTGTTTATAATATTACTTGTGTTTCGGGGCGTGGCTCAGCTTGGTAGAGCGCTTCCTTGGGGTGGAAGAGGTCGTGGGTTCGAATCCCGCCGCTCCGACCATTCCGAAACAACTGCCTTTACGGGAAATCCCCGTGAAGGCTTTTTTTATAGCCTTGACAGAAAAGGAGTACGTGCAATGATTCGCAGCGTAAGGCTTGTATGCGCCGAATGCGGCAGTGAGTTTGTGCCGGAAGGCGGCGTTTTGTATTATAAGGACAATTACATTAACAATACTGTAAAAGAGGCAAAGTTTATCTGCCCGGCGTGCATTAAAAAATGGCACGAAAAATGGCAGATTAAAAATGCCGAATTTAACGAAGTGGACTATGTGATGACCGTTACCATCGAACTGGAGGACGGCACGGTTTACGAAGATTTGGACTGCACGCCTATGGACGGCTATGTGGTTGCCGGTGTGGATATTCCGCCGGAGGCGCAGAAAAAATTGTATGAGTTTTACCACGAATGGGATTTAAAACGCAAGCATGACGTGCTGAAATACTGCACTTTTAAGGATGAGTTTATGCGCACCAGCTTCAGCTGCGAAACCTACGGCGGCGAAAAATATGAGGACGTTGCCTTCCGCGTGAACATTAAGGGCGTTATGGAAACGGCTGTGCCGGTGCCCGATTATATTTTGAAACAGATTATTGACGCTTACAGTATTTACGAATTGCAGAACAGGGAATAACGGGGGAAAACAATGCAGGAATTACTTGAAAAGATTGAAAAACGCCGCACCTTTGCCATTATATCGCATCCTGACGCCGGTAAAACGACGCTGACGGAAAAACTTTTGCTGTACGGCGGCGCAATTCACCTTGCAGGTACGGTTAAGGCGCGTAAATCCAACCGCCATGCCGTTTCGGACTGGATGGAAATTGAAAAGCAGCGCGGCATTTCCGTAACAAGCTCCGTTTTGCAGTTTGATTATGACGGCTACCGCGTAAACATTTTGGATACGCCGGGCCATCAGGACTTTTCGGAAGATACCTACCGCACTTTGATGGCGGCTGACAGTGCTGTAATGCTTATCGACTGCGCCAAGGGCGTGGAACCGCAGACGAAAAAGCTGTTCTGGGTTTGCCACCGCAGGCAGCTGCCGGTATTTACTTTTGTAAACAAGCTTGACCGTTACGGCCGCGACCCGTTCGATTTGATGGACGAAATCGAGCAGGTGCTGGGCATCCGCGCGTACCCGATTAATTGGCCTATCGGTATCGACGGCAATTACATCGGCGTGTATGACCGCGTTAAAAAACAGATTGAACTGTTTGAAAACGACAGCAGCCACGGCTCCAAAATTTTAAAATCCACCACGGGCAACCTGGATGACCCGGAAATTATTAACGCCATCGGCGAAGATTTGTACCATAAATTATGCGACGATATTGAACTTTTGGACATGGCCGGCGACGAGTTTGACATGGCGAAGGTAAACAGCGGCGAACTGACACCGATGTTCTTCGGCAGCGCCATGACAAACTTTGGTGTGCGCAGCTTTTTGGAGAAATTTTTGGAACTGTCGCCGATGCCGCAGCCGCGTATTTTGCAGAACGGCGATTTGTTAAGCCCGGACAACGAACTGTTCAGTGCGTTTGTGTTTAAAATTCAGGCTAACATGAACCCGGCGCACCGCGACCGCATTGCTTTTATGCGTATTTGCAGCGGCGTGTTCAAAAAAGGCATGACGGTGTACCACATGCAGGGCGGCAAGCCGGTTAAGCTGGCGCAGCCGCAGCAGTTCCTCGCGCAGGAGCGCACCATTGTTGAAGAAGCGTACCCCGGCGATATTATCGGTATTTTCGACCCGGGCATTTTCGGTATTGGCGATTCGCTGAGCGACGAAAAGCTGAAAATTCAGTTTGAAGATTTCCCGGTTTTCCCGCCGGAAATTTTTGCCCGCGTGCAGCCTAAAGATTCCTTGAAACGCAAACAGTTTGAAAAAGGCATTGTGCAGCTGGCGCAGGAAGGCGCAATTCAGGTATTCCGCCAGAAGGATCTGGGCATTGAAAGCTTTATCGTCGGCGTGGTTGGTTCGCTGCAGCTTGAAGTTTTGGAATACCGCCTTTTAAACGAATACAGCGCGCAGCTTTTGATGAACCAGCTTGGTTACAGCGTGGCACGCTGGGTATATGCCGAAAACGAAAAGGATATCGAGAACTTAAAAGGCCTCGATAACGGCATGCTGGTTTATGATAAAAAAGACCGCCCGGTAATTTTGGTTAACAACGAATGGGCGCTGAACTGGATTCTGGACCGCAACCCCAATTTACAGTTCTTAACAGTGCCTTCTGATGTGGCGAAGATTTAAAGGACAAAACTATGGAAAAAATAAAACCGTTTTATGTGCTTGATGTGCCGGTTTACCCATATACAATGGACGGCGCGGTTAACTTTTTAAATTCGCAGGTTAAAAATAAAAAACAGACTTTCGTGGTTACCGCCAATGCGGAAATTATTATGATGTGCCAGAAAGATGCGGAATATAAAAAAATAGTCTGCCAAAATGCCGATTTGGTGCTGGCAGACGGCGCCGGTACCGTTTGGGCGGGGCGCAAGCTGGGGCATAATGTGCCGGAGCGTGTGGCAGGCTGCGATTTATTTGTGGAGCTGGCAAAACTTTCGGCAAAAAAAGGCTATAAGGTATTTTTCTTCGGCGCTGCGCCGGGCATTGCCGAAGCTGCGCGCGACAAGCTTTTGCTGGTGGCGCCGGGGCTTAAAGTGGCAGGCTGCCGCAACGGTTATTTTACCGAAGCCGAAAACGAAGAAATTATTGCCGAAATTAACGCAAGCGGTGCGGACATGCTTTTTGCTGCATTGGGTGCGCCGAAACAGGAAAACTGGCTGGCGCGCTTCCGCAGCGAACTGAAGCCGCAGGTTTTAATGGGCGTGGGCGGCAGCTTTGACGTGCTTGCAGGTAAAATGGACCGTGCGCCGCTGTGGATGCAGAAAGCGTCGCTGGAATGGCTGTTCCGCCTTTACAAGCAGCCGAGCCGCATAGGGCGCATGATGGTGCTGCCGCAGTTTGTAATTAAAGTGTTACAAAGTAAATAATTTGGTAGACAAAAGGAAATACCTATACTATAATAATATGATGAATAAATGAGTTCATCATATTATTTTTTTTGCAGATGAATAGAAAGGAGCAGCAATGACGATAGTAAAAGATGGTTACCCGTTCATACTCGGCAGCCTGGCAGTGGCGCTTGCTGTATGGTATGGTGCGGGCATCATTTGGTGCATTCCCTTCCTGGTTCTTACGGCATATTTTGCGTATTTTTTCCGCAATCCAAAACGCGTTACGGAGCAGGACACTTCGGTAATTTATTCTCCGGCAGACGGAACGGTAATGGGCGTGGAGGATTTTTACGACGAAGAATATCTTAATGAAGAAGCCGTTAAGGTAACGATTTTCCTTTCTGTTTTTAACGTACATGTTAACCGCAGCCCCGTCAGCGGCGAAATTAAATATCAGCGTTATACCTGCGGGCAGTTTGTGCCGGCATACGAAAAAAACGCTTCGTTTGAAAACGAACGCCATGCCATCGGCGTGGAAAACGATAAGATGAAAGTGCTTGTCATTCAGGTGGCAGGCCTGCTGGCACGCCGCATTGTGTCGTGGGTTACGCTGGGGCATAACCTTACGCAGGGCGAGTGCTACGGCATGATTAAATTTGGCTCCAGCACCGAGCTTGTGCTGCCCAAAAATGTAGAAATACTTGTAAAAAAAGGAGATGCCGTCACCGGCGGTAAATCCATAATTGGGAGGGTCATGGACTGATGGAATACCGTCGTATAATACCTAACAGTATCAGCGGTACTAACTTGATTTTAGGCGTTCTTTCTATTTTTGAATCGGTTGCCGGCAATTTTGAATGGGCGGCAATATACATTATTCTGGCTGTTGCCGTTGATGCCTGCGACGGGCGTGCGGCAAGGGCGCTCGGCGTGGCGGGCAAGTTCGGTGTCGAGATGGATTCTCTTTGCGACGTATGCTCGTTCGGCGTTGCGCCTGCCGTAATGATGTACTACTACGGCATGACAGATTTCGGCATCTGGGGCCAGCTTATTGCTGCGCTGTTTCCTGTATGGGGCGCTTTGCGCCTGGCGCGTTTTAACATTAATGCCGATGTTATTCACGGTTATTTTCAGGGCATGCCTATTCCCGGCGGTGCCTGCGTTCTGGCTGCGTTCGTGCTTTCCGGCTACGACGTGCCGCAGAGCTATGTTGCCGTACTGACCTTTGTTATCGGCTGCATTTTGTACAGCACCATCCGTTATCCGGATTTTAAGGGCAAGGGCAATCCGCTCTTTAAAGTGCCCGTTATTATCGGGCTTGCCGTTGGCGCGTACATTTTTTACCTGCGCCCGGAAGGCTGGCCGTTTGTAATTATGTTTACCTATACGCTTATCGGCATCATCAATGCGGTTTATGTTAAAGCACTGCATAAGCAGTGATTAGTGTGAAGCGAGGAGCCTTTTATGACAACGTATTTTGATATAATAATGATTCCTCTCCAGCTGTTAATCGTATTTTTTACCATTTATTATTTTACGCTTTCGTTCTTCGGGCTGGTTTACCGCAAAAAGGACAAAAAGGTTTATGAAGAAAAGCATACTTTTGCCATGGTTGTCTGCGCGCATAACGAAGAACGCGTTATCGGCGCTTTGGTAGAAAACCTGCATTTGCTGAATTACTCTGACAAACTGTATGATATTTTTGTTGTTGCCGACAACTGCACCGACAAAACTGCCGAAGTGGCACGCAAAGCCGGTGCACAGGTGCATGAGCGTTTTAACGACACCGAAAAGGGTAAAGGCTACGCTATGGACTGGATGTTTAACCGTCTGTTCAAAATGGAACGCCAGTATGACGCCGTGTGCGTTTTTGACGCTGATAACCTTGTACACCCCGACTTTTTAAAGGAAATGAACAGCCGCCTCTGCAACGGCGAGCGCCTTATTCAGGGTTACCTTGATTCCAAAAATCCTAACGATACCTGGATTTCCGGTACTTTCTCGATTGCTTTCTGGGTTATTAATCATGTATACCATCTGGCAAAATACAATATCGGCCTGTCAAGCTGCCTCGGCGGCACGGGTATGTGCATTTCTACTGATATTCTGCGCCGCTATGGCTGGGGTGCAACCTGCCTGACGGAAGATATGGAATTTACCATGAAGGCGATTCTGGAGGGCATACCGACAACCTGGGCGCATGACGCTATTGTTTACGACGAAAAGCCGCTGACCTTCATGCAGTCCTGGAATCAGCGCAAACGCTGGGCACAGGGCCAGTTTGACGTAGGCAGCCGCTATATCGGCAAGCTGTTTAAAAAAGGCATTAAAGAGCGCAACCCGATTATGCTGGACGGCATACTGCATTTGTTCCAGCCGTACTTTTTGCTGCTTTCTACCTTTTATGTAATTTGCAGCTATATTTATATGTACTATCCGTTCTATACAAACGTGCTTTATTCCATTCTGCCGGTTGAGGTATGGACGCTGATAGGTATCGGGCAGTATGTGTTCCCGGTAATTGTACTTTGGAAAATACGCGCTTCGTTTAAATCGTGGCTGTATCTTCTGCTGTACCCGCTGTTTATTTACAGCTGGATTCCCATTTCGTTCATCGGCTTCCTGCACAGGCATGACCACGAGTGGAGCCATACGCTGCACACCCGCAACATCAAATTTGATGAAGTGTTGGTGCCTAAAAATGCAGAATTCGGACCTAAACAGGTGGTATTCCCAAAAAAGTAGTAAACGCCCCGCATGAGGGCGTTAAAAAAGAATACGATACGCAAAATAAAAGCGACGGCTGATGCCGCCGCTTTTGTGCTTTATTGGCTGTTTTGGCAGTTAAATTAATGCTTACGCCTGTGTTTAACCGGTACCCGCAGCACTGGTAAAATGATTGGCATAAGCAAAATTTACATAAAATATATTTCTTTACAGTTTTATATTTATCTGTTAAAATAAGCAGGCAAATGTGCTGCCATAACGGTAGGCGGTTAGCCCTTCTTTGAAGGGACTGTGACCCTTCGTTGACATAGAATCCGCTTGGCGGAAATATGCTGAAGGAGGGGATAACGTGGATATTTTATCGTTATTAGCTATAATCGGCTATACGGTGACTATCTTTTCCATTGGTTATACCCTCGGGAAAGATATATCTCACAAAAACAGATAACCGCCCATGGTCCTGAGAAACTTTGAGCGGTTATCATATAACTAATTCAAACTATATCAGGCTGACCGTCTATCGGCAGCCGTTTGTTTTTCTATAATTATTATAGCAAATATGGCATTAAAGTCAAATGCTGTGTATTAAATATGGTTCAAAAATCCGAGGCGATCGAGAATTTTAAAGGTAACGCTGAGCAGGATTGCAACCAGTGTTGCCAGAACCATGCCCTGTACGCTGATGGTGCCGAAGGTAAGTTTGGCGCCGGACAGGCCGATAATCATAATAACGGCGGTCATAACAAGGTTGGAAGATTTGCTGTAATCAACCTTGCTTTCTACCAGTACGCGCAGGCCGCTGGCTGCAATAACGCCGAACAGCAGGATGCACACGCCGCCCATAACCGGTACGGGAATGCTGTGAATCAGCTCGGAGAGCTTGCCGATAAAGGAAAGCAGAATGGCAAATACTGCCGCGCCGCCGATAACCCATACGCTGTAAACCTTGGTAATGGCCATAACGCCGATGTTTTCGCCGTAGGTGGTGTTAGGCGTTGCACCGAAGAAGCCGGATAAAATATTGGAGCAGCCGTCTGCAAAGAGAGAACGGGAAAGGCCCGGGTCTTTAATGAGGTTGCGGTCAACAATATTGCCGGTAACAACCAGATGGCCGATATGCTCTGCCAGTACAACCAGTGCCGCAGGGGCGATAATCAAAATGGCATCCAGATTAAATACGGGGCTGTAAAAATGCGGAAGCTGGAACCACGGTGCGTTAATAACGGGGGTTAAATCAACAAGGCCCATGAACAGTGCCAGAATGTAGCCGCAGATAACGCCGAACAGTACCGGGATAATGGCAAGGAATCCGCGGAAAGCGACAGAACCGATAATGGTAACGCAAAGGGTAAACATAGAAACAATGATGTGGTCGGGATTAATGTTTTCGCCCGTCAGCCCGGCCATGGAAGCAGCAGTCGGCGCAAGTTCAAGGCCGATAACCGCAATAATGGCGCCCATGCAGGCCGGAGGAAAGATAACGTCAATCCAGCCGGTGCCGGTAGCTTTAATAAGTGCGGAAAACAAAATGAAAATAATACCGAACACAATAAAACCGGACTGCGCATCATGGTAGCTGCTTGTTGCCATAATTGCCAGAACAGGGGAAATAAAAGCAAAGCTGGAACCGAGATAGGAAGGGATGCGCCCTTTGGTGATGAACAGATACAGCAGCGTGCCGATACCGTTCATAAACAGGCAGGTTGTAGGGCTTACGTTAAACAAAAACGGAACGAGCACCGTTGAGCCGAACATGGCAAACAAGTGCTGTATGCTGAGCGGAATGTTCAGCGCAAGGGGCGGACGTTCTTCAACTTGGATAATTTTTCTTTCCATGCACATAACCTCTTTTCTATTTTATAGCCTGTAATATTTTAATGTATATTGCGGCAAATGGCAAGTTTGTAAAGCCTGTTTATGCACTGTGCGGCAGAAAAATTTCAGCATTGCGAAAAAATTTAAAAATATATGCCGCGGGCATAGAATATAAACTTGCAGTTTGATATAATAACTAATATAGCAGTATTTAAGAAATGGGTGATGTTTTTGCTGACTAATATTAACAGCCTCATCAAAACCATCGGCATCCTTGATGTTATAGATATTTTGGTGGTGGCGTATTTTCTTTTCAGAATATACTTGATGCTGAAAAACACAAGAGCCGCTGTGCTTGTAAAGGGCCTTTTAACTTTGGGCGCCATTATGTTTATAAGCCGCTGGCTTAATCTGCATGTTATCAGCTGGGTGCTGGAAAAAAGCATGACGGTGCTTATTGTTGCGCTGCCGATAGTTTTTCAGCCGGAGCTGCGCCGCGCGTTGGAGCAGATTGGCCGCGGCAGGCTTTTCCGCAAGCACGGCGAGCTTGACGAGTACGAAGTGGACGAAATGGTTAACTCCATCACTTCGGCTGCCATTGTAATGGGCCGCCGCAAAATAGGCGCGCTGATTGTTATTGAACGCGAAATAGGGCTTGAAGAACGCATTGAAACCGGCGTTGCCATTGACGGCCTTATCAGCGACAGCCTGCTTTTAAATATTTTTGAAAAAGATACCCCGCTGCATGACGGCGCGGTAATTATCCGCGGCAACCGCATTGCCGCCGCAAGCTGCCTTTTGCCGCTGACAGAAATGCGCAACCTCAGCCAGGAGCTCGGTACGCGCCACAGGGCAGCGCTTGGCATATCCGAACAGTCCGACGCGGTAATTCTTGTTGTAAGTGAAGAAACCGGCACCATCTCGCTGGCGCGCAACGGTACTTTGCAGCGTTATTTAACGGCCGACGACGTAAAAGAGTTTTTAAAGGCTTCCATTACACGGCCCAAAGCCGATTTTAAACAGATGCTCCGTGAAAAAATCCGTGATTTAAGAGGTGACAAAAAGTGAAGCAGTTTTTTGAACGTGAGAATTTAATTCCGCGTATCGTCACCCTGATAGTGGCCTGCGGATTGTGGCTGTATGTTATGAGCGAGCAGAACCCGGTAATTGAGCGCGATTTTGTGGTTAAGCTGCAGCAGCGCAACGTTGCCGAAAACATGGTTGTACTTAATGCGCCCGATAACATTAAAGTTAAGGTAAGCGGCCAGCGCAGCCTTTTGGGCGGCGTAACTGAAAAAGAAGTTATTGCCTATATCGACTGCGACGGGCGCGACGTGGGGCAGCAGTATCTGCCGGTTCATGCTCAGTTCCCGGAAGGGCAGGTTGTAGAAGTTTACCCGAATAACATTTACGTTTATCTTGATAAAATAAGCGAACGCACCATGCCGGTTGAAACCGTTGTAATAGGCCTGCCTGCCAACGATTACGCACTCAGCAAGCAGGATGTTTCGCCGCAGACAGTGCAGGTACGCGGCGCAGGGCACCGCCTTGACGCTATGGTAAGGGTTGTTGCGCCTGTTGACGTAAGCGACAAACAGCGTGATTTTGAAATTGACAGCCATTTAGTAGCAATAAGCGATACCGGCGCTGAGATGCACGATTTGGCCATTGAGCCTGCCGATGCAAAAATCAAGGCTACGCTGGTGCGCCAGATGATAACTGCGCAGATACCTGTTATTGTAAGCACGAGCGGCGAGTTTGCCGACGGCAAAAAGCTTGAAAAGGCTGAATGTGTGCCCGAGAAAGTTAATATTCTGGCGGAACCTTCGCTGGTACACAGCATTGTTGCGCTGCATACCAAAAATGTGGATTTAAGCCAGCTGCGCTCTGACAGTACGATTGATGTGGAGCTGGAACTGCCGGAAAGGGTAATGTGCGAAACCAAAACAGTTACGGTAAGGTTTATAACCAAAGATTAACAGGAGAGGTAAATGCTTCTAAGAATAAATAATGTAAGAATTCCGCTTGTGAGCGAGGCTTCACTGCGTGAGGCTTCTGCCCGCAGGCTTGGCGTAAAAAAACAGGATATAGGCAGCATAAGGGTACTGCGGCGGGCCGTTGACGCCCGCCGTAAAAGCAATATCGTTATAAATTACCACGTGCTGGCGGATATTGACGCACCGGCGCGCCTTGTAAACCGTCTTCTGCGCGATAAGGATGTAACGCGCTTTAAGGAGGAACCGGCACCGCTGCCGGTGTTCGGCACGGAAAAAATGCAGGAGCGCCCTGTTGTTATCGGCGCGGGCCCGGCGGGGCTTGTGGCTGCGCTTGAACTTGCGCGTTACGGTTACAGGCCGCTTTTACTGGAACGCGGCAAAAAAATAGCCGAACGTGTGGATGACGTTCAGCGTTTTTGGAAAAAGGGCGAGTTTGACCCCGACAGCAATGTGCAGTTTGGCGAAGGCGGCGCTGGTACGTTCAGCGACGGCAAGCTCACCACGCGCGTTAATGACCCAGTGATGAACGATATTTTAAAACTGTTTGTAGAGGCCGGTGCGCCGGAAGAAATACTGTGGGAGCAAAAGCCCCACGTTGGCACGGACAGGCTGCGCGCCATGGTTGCCGGTTTAAACAAAATGATAGCAGGCCTGGGCGGCGAAATACGCTTTAATACGCGCGCTGCCGGTTTTATTATTGAAGATAACGCCGTTAAAGGCGTAATAACGCAGACAGGTGAAAAAATTTACGCACCGGCAGTTATTTTGGCGTGTGGGCACAGCGCCCGTGACACTTATGCCATGCTTGCAGAAAATAAAATTGCTGCCGAAGCCAAGGCTTTTGCCATCGGTGTGCGCATTGAACACCCGCAGGAACTGATTGACCGCGCACAGTACGGCGAATTTGCAGGGCACCCAAAACTCGGCGCGGCAGATTATGCCGTTGTATGGCATGACCCGGAAAGCACGCGTACGGCGTATTCTTTTTGCATGTGCCCGGGCGGGCAGGTGGTTGGCGCTGCCAGCGAAACCGGCGGCGTTGTTGTTAACGGCATGAGTATGTACAAGCGTGACAGCGGCATTGCCAACAGCGCACTGGTGGTTAACGTAAGCCCGGAAGATTTTGGGCATAACCCGCTGGACGGCGTGGAGTTTCAGCGCAGGTGGGAACGCCTGGCGTTTAAATGCGGCGGTGAAAAGTTTTACGCACCGGCGCAGAATTTTAAAACATTTTTAAGCGGTTCGGCGCCTTCGGCAGAGAGCCTTGTTAAAGCAAGCTGCCTGCCGGGCATAACGGCGTGCGATTTGAATATGGTGCTGCCGGATTACGTTACGGCTACGCTGCGCGGCGGCATTAAAGCCTTTGGGCAGCGCCTTGCCGGGTTCGACGACGGCGGCGCGCTTTTAACGGGCGTTGAAACAAGAACCAGCGCCCCGCTGCGTATTATCCGCGGCAGCGATAAGCAGTCCGTATCGCACAGGGGGCTGTACCCCTGCGGCGAAGGTGCGGGCTACGCCGGCGGCATTATGAGCGCCGCACTTGACGGCTACCATGTGGCACGTGCCGTTATGGAGCGTTTTGCGCCATTATAATTATTGCTTATTCAGGCAAAGCCTGCTATAATACATGCGGTGAAAAGATTTAAACTTTACATATAAATGGAGGTTTTAAAATGGCTCGTTTATTCGGTACTGACGGTGTACGCGGCATTGCCAACGTGGAACTTACACCGGAACTTGCTTTTAAACTGGGGCGCGCTGCTGCGTCTTACTTTGGCAGGGAAACACGCAACCCTAAAATCATTATCGGGCGCGACACACGCCTTTCCGGCACCATGCTGGAAGCTGCTCTTGCGGCAGGTATCTGCTCTGCGGGCGGCAACGCGCACCTCTTGGGTGTAATTCCTACGCCGGCTGTTTCGTATTTAACTTCCAAACTGCATGCCAATGCCGGTGCGGTAATTTCCGCTTCTCACAATCCGTTTGAAGACAACGGCATTAAGTTCTTCTCGCAAACAGGGCACAAGCTGCCCGATGCCGTGGAAGATGAAATTGAAGCCATGGTTGCCGCAGAACACGACAGCAGCAAGAACCCGAGCGGTTCTTCCGTTGGGCGCGTTATTAACGAAGAAGCAATGGATAAGCTTTATATCGACCATATCATCAGCACCGCACCGACCAAATTAAACGGATTAAAGGTTGTTATGGATTGCTCCAACGGCGCCAACAGCCTGATTGCACCGGTAATTTTGCGTACCTTGGGCGCGCATGTTATTACCATTTTTAACCAGCCTAACGGCATTAACATTAATAATGGCTGCGGCAGTACGCATCTGGAGGCTTTGCAGGCCAAAGTGCTGGAAGAAGGCGCAGACGTAGGCATTGCCAACGACGGCGACGCTGACCGCTGCCTTGCCGTTGATGAAAACGGCAAACCGCTTGACGGCGACCAGATTATGCTTATCTGCGCGCTGGAGCTGATGAAAAAGAAAGAACTGCACGATAATGTTCTTGTAACAACCGTTATGAGCAACGTCGGCCTGCACAAAGCAATGGCAGAACATGGCGGGCGCTGCGTAAAAACCAATGTAGGCGACCGTTATGTGCTTGAAGAAATGCTGAAAGAAGGCTATAACCTCGGCGGCGAACAGTCCGGGCATATTATTTTCAGCAAATTTGCCAAAACCGGCGACGGCATTTTAACTGCCGTGCAGCTGCTTTCGGCAATGGTTAAAAACAACAAGCGCCTTTCCGAACTCGGTGCGCTTATGACCAAATACCCGCAGATTCTTCTTAACGTACGCGTTAAAAACAAATACGGCTGGGAAGAAAACGAAGCCATTAAAGCCGTTATCAAAAAATATCAGGATGAACTGGGCGACAACGGGCAGGTGCTTGTGCGTGCGTCCGGCACCGAGCCGTTAATCCGCATTATGGCGGAAGGCCCCGTGCAGGAGCGCCTGGAGAAAATTGCCGACAGCATCGGCGAAGTTGTTACGCGCGAGCTGGGCTGAATTTAGATTGACCGTATTGTAAAAATATAGTAAAATAAAGTAGCTGCAAAGGTGCCGCATGGGACAGCCAGGCCTGTGCGGCACAAAATGTATGTGCAGCAACCAAGCGCAAGTGCCGCTTTTGGCGGCAGACGAGGCGGAGGTTTATCGATTAGTCAGCGGGTGCCTCCCGGCCGGCTGCGGGCCGTAAGCAGACTGACAAAGCCCCATGGCAACGTGGGGGACAAAGCAGCTGCGGCAGAACTGGCAAATAACCTTTAGGAGGATTTTAATATGTGTGGTATTGTTGGTTACGTAGGCAATGCACAGGCTGCGCCGTTTTTGCTGGACGGAATGAGCAAGCTGGAATACCGCGGTTATGATTCCGCCGGTATTGCGGTTTACGAAAAAGGCAAAATCAGGGTTGAAAAATGCGTGGGCCGCCTTGACGCCCTGCGCCATAAGCTGGAAGGCAGAATGCCCGAAGGCAGCATGGGCATCGGCCATACACGCTGGGCAACTCACGGCAGGCCGTCCGACCGCAACTCCCATCCGCATACGGATGAAAGCGGCGATTTTGTTGTTGTACACAACGGCATTATCGAAAACTACCTGATGCTGAAAGAAAAACTCATTGCCAAAGGGCAGAAATTTTCTTCCGACACCGATACGGAAATTGTAGCGCATTTATTTGCCGATTTTTATGAAGGCGATATGGAAGAAGCCGTTAAAAAAGTTTTAAAAACCATCGAAGGTTCTTATTCTTTGGTATTTATGTGCGCGGCTGAACCGGATAAACTCATCTGCACGAAGAAGGACAATCCGCTGATTATCGGCCTTGGCGAAGGTGAAAACTTTATTGCCTCCGATATTCCTGCGATTATTGCCAAAACCCGCCGCACCTATATTATGAGCGACGGCGAAATTGCCACCGTTACCAAGGACGGCGTTTGGGTGCAGGATATTAACGGAACGCCGATTACCAAAAAAGTTTTTGAAGTTAACTGGAATGCCGAAGCTGCCGAAAAAGGCGGTTTTGAGCATTTTATGCTGAAAGAAATTTACGAACAGCCGAAAGCAATTAAAGATACCATGCGCGGCCGTTTAGCCGAAAACGGCACGGAAATTAACTTTACCGAGCTGGGCTGGACTCCGGAAGACTTTACCGGCATCAGCAAAATCTTTATTGTTGCCTGCGGTACGGCTTACCATGCAGGCATTGTCGGCAAATATTATCTGGAAAATCTGGCGCGCATTCCTGTTGAAGTGGATATCGCCAGTGAATTCCGTTACCGCAACCCGCTGGTTGACGCCAACTGCCTGACCATTGTTATCAGCCAGAGCGGTGAAACCATTGATACCCTGGCAGCTTTAAAAGAAGCCAAACGCCTTGGCAGCCGTACTTTGGCAGTTACCAACGTTGTAGGTTCTTCCATTGCGCGCGAGGCAGACCAGGTTGTTTACACCTACGCAGGGCCGGAAATTGCCGTTGCTTCCACCAAAGCATACACCACCCAGCTTTTGGTAATGTTAATGCTTGCCGTTTATGTTGGCCGCCTGCGCGGAACTCTGGACGGCAATAAGGCGGACGCACTTGCAAAAGGCCTGCATAAGGTTCCGGAACAGCTGCACGACATGCTGGAAAATGTTGACCAGATTAAAGTTTTTGCACGCCACTACGGCAGCAGCCTGGACGCATTCTTCCTTGGCCGCAGCCTGGATTATGCCGTTGCCCTTGAAGGTGCGCTGAAACTGAAGGAAATCAGCTATATTCATGCCGAAGCATACGCTGCCGGTGAACTTAAACACGGTACTTTGGCACTTATTGTTGAAGGTGTGCCGGTAATTGTGCTGGCAACACAGGAAGATGTTTACGACAAGACCGTAAGCAATTTGCAGGAGGTTAAGGCACGTGAAGCCATGGTTATTGCCATTGCCCTCGAAGGTGATGACAGCATTGCCAAATATGCAGACCATGTTATTTACATTCCGCGTGCGGATAAAGAGCTGGCGCCGATACTGGCCGTGCTGCCTTTGCAGCTTTTGGCTTACTATGCCGCCCTTACAAGAGGCTGCGATGTAGATAAACCGCGTAACCTTGCAAAATCGGTAACAGTAGAATAACAAGTTTAGCCATAACCCTGCCTGTAAAAAGGGCAGGGTTATTTTGTAGTTGGGAAAATGTGTCGAAAATTTCACAAAAGGGGTTGCCAAAATCACAAAGTTAGCGTATACTAACTAAAGAGTTACGTAAGCGTAAACTGTTAAAAGAAATAACAGAGGAAACAAGGCAACTCGCGTTATAAAAAGCAGTTTGCGGCAGGCGTTCTCTAAAAAGTTTTTAGGAGGAACCCGCAATGAAAAAATCTTTAGTTTTAGCAATGGCAATGGCTCTTGGTGTTACCGCAAGCGCTTATGCCGCAAACCCTTTCAGTGATGTACCGGCAGGCCACTGGGCTTATGACGCAGTTAACAAACTGGTTGCAGAAGGTGTTGTAGACGGTTATCCCGACGGCACTTACGGCGGCGACAAACTTATGACCCGCTACGAAATGGCACAGATTGTAGCAAAAGCAATGGCCAAAGGCGCTAACGTTGATAAGCTGGCAGCAGAATTTGCAGATGAACTCGACAGCCTCGGCGTACGCGTGGCAAACCTTGAAAAGAAAGCTGATAACGTAAAAGTTACCGGCGAAATCCGTTATTCTTACCGCGACGTTGACGGCGACGTAAACGGCAACGAAAGTGTTCTGCGTTCCCGTCTGTGGGTAAACGGCCAGATTAACGAGGACTGGAGTTACACCGGTATGTTCGAAAACAATCAGGATTTTGGCAACGAAACCGGCGATGATGAAATTGACTTTGCACGCGCTTATGTAGAAGGCCGCGTTGGTGGACTTGACGTAGTTGCAGGCCGTTACAACGAAGTAACTTTCAGCGGCAACATTCTTGATGCCAACCTGGATATGGCAAGAGTTTCCTACGGCGATAAAATTAAAGTATCTGCCGCAGCAGGCAAAGCTTATGACAGTGTAGAAGTTGATGATACCAATCTGCTTGACAGCGACGACAGAATTTACATCGGCACTTTGGAAGCAGCACTGGGCGATGTTGATGCTTATGTTGGCTATTTTAAAACCAATTCCAACATGGATAAAGAAATTTGGAACGTCGGCGCAAGCTACGGCTTTGGCGATTTTACCCTGAGTGCTGAATATATGCGCGGCGATAAAGAATACGAAAACGCCGGTAAAGACGGCTGGTGGGCAGACCTGGCATGGAAAGGCGCTGAAGCGGATACCCCGGGCAGCTACGGCATCCACGCAGGCTACTATGACCAGAGCCCGAGCGCTTATATTAACCCGACCACCGATGCCGAATATTTTGATGACGGCTATAAAGGCTGGAACGTAGGTGTAAGCTATACCTTTGCCAAAAACATTGTAGGCATGGTTAACTACTGGGATATGGAATCTCAGACCACTAATGAAGACGCACAAACCATCTTCTCCGAACTGTACTTTATGTTTTAATTAACAGATACAGCAAATAATTTTTAATTTCTCTCAAAAGGGAGCAGTTTCAGGGCTGCTCCCTTTTGCTGTTTGTAAGCAGCTTTAGAAATTCTGATAGCGTCAGCAGGTGTTTTAAGTGCTGCCTGCAAAGTTAACGGCATAGCCCTGCTTACGGCACTATCCCAGTTTGGAGATAGTGCCTGTTTTGCACAAGATTGTCAGGTAACACTGCTGACGTACTGCTGCTTTTCCTGCTCCCTTACTTTTTCACAAGCCCATTGGGTTTTACTGCTTACGTACGTTAGTACTATTGGGAACAAGGTAGATTATATATAATAATCTTTGAATTACTTTAGAACAAGGTAAGAACGTAATACGGCAAAGAAAAGAACAAGAGAAAAAACAGGCAAAAAAGAGAACAAGAAAAGAAACTCTCACCCACTTAAACGGATTTTTAACCCCAAAAATTTACCTGCGGCGAAAAAATATTTAAAAAATTTTTGGCTATGGTAAATTTTTTTAGCTTTTATGGCGTTTATATGGCTGAGAGGAGTTGTTAAAGTGATTGTTGTAAATCCTGTTCAAATCGATTACAAAAAGCTGGCGGAGGTGGCAAAGCGCAGCCGCGGCAAAATAAACCGCATTTACCTGCACTGGACTGCGGGGCACTATGACGATGTTTATGACGATTACCACATCAACATCGGCGCAGGCGGCGAGCTGTACTTAACCTGCGAAGATTTTACGGAGCTTAAAGCGCATACCTGGCGGCGCAACACGGGCAGCATCGGCATAGCCATGTGCTGTGCGGCAGGCGCAACGGCCATCCGCGGAAGCGAAACAGATTTTGGCAAAGAACCGCCGACACAGCAGCAGATTGAAGCGATGGCCAAAACCGTGGCGGTGCTTACGTATGTGCTGGGGCTTGAAATAAAACTGCTGACGGTTACTACGCACTGCGAAGCCGCACTTTTTGACGGCTACGGCCCGCACAGCGGCGACCCGGATACACGCTGGGATTTATGGTATCTGCCGGACAGGCCGCTTTACGGCGGGCTTGTGCCGGGCGGCAATGTTATCCGCGGCAAAGCGCTGTGGTACAGGCAGTTTATCGGCAGGCGCGATTATGTCTTAACGCAGGCGGCTAAATAGTGTATAATAAGGGCAGACTACTTTTGGGAGGATTTTATGAGCGAACCGAGTATAGAAGAAATCCGCGAGGCGCTGGACGGCTGGGACTTTTTAAAAGAGCTGCCGGAAGAAATTAACGGCTTTACCCTGCATCAGGACCGTACGATTGACGGGCAGGTGCTGAATATTGCTTCATACCGTAATGACGCTGTACGCTGCCGTCTGGATATAACTTATACATCCGAAACTTTTGACTATGTGCCCGTAAAAATTGCGGGGCTGCACCAGTACCGCGATATACGTTATTTTTTCCGCAGCCGTGAGCGCTTTGCCGAACATGTGAAGGACAAACTGCCTGCGCTGGTGCAGGATATAGACATCCGCACAAGGCACGATTTGGGCGTTATTATTAAAGAAACGGGCCTGCCTGAATGGACGTACGGTGAAAAGCTACCGGAAAAGATAGGCCGCTTTGAGCTTTTTATACGCCCCGAAAACGCGATTGAATATATTAACGGCAGCATTATTTTTTTGGATTATACGGATTTTGCCACGGGCGACCAGCTGGTATTTTTGTATAACCGTTTCCGTGATGAATTTTTTGCCGAAACCAAGCATGCCCTGAAACCTGACAATATTACGGATTTTGACGCGAAAAGCCTGCCTCAGCTTGAAGCGCTGATTGATGAAAAGCTGGAAGGTTTTTTACTTAATTTTAAATAATCTGTAATAAATTTAACTTAAAGGGTTGACAGTAGGCCGTAAATAACATATAATATCGAATGTAGCTTTTATGGCCCGGTGGTTCAGTTGGTTAGAATGCCGCCCTGTCACGGCGGAGGTCGTGGGTTCGAGTCCCATCCGGGTCGCCATTATGCCTCGGTAGCTCAGTTGGTAGAGCAAAGGACTGAAAATCCTTGTGTCCACAGTTCGATTCTGTGCTGAGGCACCATAAACCAAAAAATCCTGCTTTTTTAAGCAGGATTTTTTATTTTTCAGCAACTGACACTTTTGGCGTTCAGCAATTAATTTTACAATAAAATAAACAGGCAGCAGCTTTACCGGTTATCAGCATGCTTCTGCCTGTTTTCTTTAAGCCGCCGTATTCTGTGCGCGTTCGCGGCTTTTCATCTGCACCAGATCCATTTTGGTCAGTCCCAAATCAACATTGTCATTCAGCTTATAATCTATTATTGTGCCGGGCGGGCAATCAATTTCCCTGCCTTTAAAAAACATTCCCGAAAACGGCACCACAAAACCTATTGCCGTGCCTACCGCCATGTTGGCGTAATTAATGCCGCCTTTAATTTTTACATCCTGCTTAAAGCTGACGGGTTTGCCGTTGGCAAGCAGCACATCATCAAGCTTAATGCGTATAACCGCGCTCTGGTTAAAAATGCGGCTACCGTGCGCCTTGCGTATAACACCGCTGAACTTTGTCCCTTCCGGCATGATAACAATATTTTCTACCGCAAGGTCATCCTTCAGTTCAAAATTAACGGTATCGCCTTTTTTATTAACGTTGCTGTCAAGTTTATCAAGCAGTATTAAATTTATAACCGTATCTTCCGGAATATACGCGTTGCCTGCTTCCACATCTTCTATTTCATCCGCAAAAGCGGCGGAAGAAAGTACTAAAAGCATTAAGCACACAACTGCCAGCACAGAGAAAAACTTTTTCATAACCACCGCTCCATTACCTGTTTTGCATCAGTCTGTTGGCGTAATTGCGCATCTGCTCATTGGCTTTTTTGGTAAAACCGGCAGGCGGCAGTGCAAAGGCGGTTTCGGCATCTACAGTTTCGCTCATTTCTACCACGGTAAAGCGCGGCAGGGTATTTACTTCGTAGCCTTTCCATTCGGCAGTGCCTTTGGCAAAGTAAAAGAACATTACGCGTTCGCCCTGCGTCATCTGGTCATAATCATAGCCTGTAAGACTGTCGTTGCCGCTCTGAGGGCGTTCGTTAAACCAGCTTACTAAAGTTTCCGCAAACGGCAGGCTCATTCCCGGCAAAGCCGGAAGTTCATCATAAGTTTTATTAACGTAATCTATAAAATACCAGCGCCCGCCTTTGGCGAAGCTGCAATAATCGCGCACAACCTTGCCCTCGCCGTCCGTTGTTACGCTGCGTTCGGCATTAATGCCGTTCATTTCATTATATTCCGTACGGATGTAATGCACTTTCTGCGCCGCCGTCAGCTTGGCGTAGGCATCTGGCTCAAGCACTTCTTTCATATCAATGGTCTGTTCAACAACAAGATGCACCGGATGTTTATCGCTGTTTAAAGCGCCGCCCAAAAGCTCGATTGTGCGCTGCCCCGGCCCGAATTCCGCCGCCATAACGCACGCCGCATTAAAAAGCATCAAAGTAAAAACAGCCGTAAGGCTTAACAAAAATTTTATCATTGCTTTCACCTCATTTGTAAGATAATTTAATTATAACATATTAAATAAGAAATTTACCGCCTGCTGCCCGCAGTTCTTTTGTAAATTTACTTCGGGTATTATCTGAATTTTTAAATATTTTTTACAAAAAGCATAGCATTATTGAATTAGTGTATACTTTTTCCTTGCTATTATGGCATTATATGGTATAATTAATTTTATAAAGCGAAGTAACGGCATGGCTTCATCATTACTTTGCAAAATAAAAAAGAAAAGAGGTATCTCACATGACTGACGAAAAGAAGAAAGTTGATGTGAAGGAAACAGCCGATTCCATCATCCGTGAAACCAAGGCTAAATCCAATAACAGCCAGTTTGTTTTGTGGTTTGCGGCACTGATTCTCGGCGCTGTTTTAGGCTGGATGGGCATTCCGGCGCTGAACGAATTCTTTAATTTTGTAGCAACCGTATTTACCCGCCTGTTCCAGTTCATTGCAGTTCCTACTATCGCGCTGGCGGTTATCACCACGCTGGCAGCTCTTGGCGGCAACAAAGAAACCGGTATTATTTTTGCACACGCTGTTGTGTATACCTTACTTACTACATTTTTAGCCGCCTTCATCGGCCTTGGCCTGTACCTGTACATTGCCCCGGATAACCTGCCGGCAGAAATTGTTAACGCAGGCTCCGACGTTGTTAAAGGCCAGAGCGTAGCAGCACTCAGCTACTATGACCACATTCTCGGCGTTATTCCTAACAACGTACTGGCTCCGTTCCTTTCCGGCAACGTACTTTCCGTTATGCTTATCGCTGCTGCCGTTGGCCTGGCACTGGCTTTCATGCCGAAAACCGAAAACCGCGAAGCACTCCTTAAAATCATTCAGGGCGTTCAGGAACTGGCATTCACCCTTATCCGTGCTATCCTTTATGTTCTGCCGATTGGTATCGTTGCTTTCGCAGGCCAGCTTTCCGCACAGATTGAAGCAGGCGTAATTGTTGGCGCACTGGGCAAATACACCGCAGTTGTAATGCTCGGCAACGCTATTCAGTTCTTCATCGTTCTGCCGATTATCCTCGTAATCCGCGGACTTAACCCGATTTACGTTATGCGCCAGATGGGCCAGGCAATCGCTGTTGCACTCTTTACCAAGAGCTCTGCCGGCACCCTGCCTGTAACCCTGGCATGCTCCGAACAGAACCTGAAATGCAACCCGAAGGTTTCCCGCTTCGTACTGCCTATCTGCACCACCATCAACATGAACGGCTGCGCAGCTTTCATTCTGGTAACTTCTCTGTTCATTATGCAGAATGCCGGTTTTGAAATGACCATGACCACCATGCTGACCTGGGTATGCATTGCAGTTCTTGCTGCAGTAGGCAACGCAGGCGTACCGATGGGCTGCTACTTCCTGACCCTCTCTCTGATGGCAGGCATTGGCGCACCGATTGGCTTAATGGGTATTATCCTTCCGATTTACACCATTATCGACATGATCGAAACCGCTGAAAACGTATGGTCTGACGCTTGCGTATGCGCAATGGTTGACCACGACCTTAAAGGCAAACTTTCCGACGACGGTGAAATTCCCGCTGCTCTGTAATAAGCCTTAAAGCCTTACAAAAATTAACACCCGTGCTGTAAAGCGCGGGTGTTTTTATTTATGCCTGATATTAAAATCGGATAGCGGATTGCAGCGCCAAACAGAAAAAGCAAATAGCTTATGCCATAAACATCTCTAAAAACTCCTGCTCTAACAACAAAAAATTTAAAGTTACAGCCGCTGCCTCGAACAACACAAAAGCCGGAAGCAAAACGCCTCTGGCTTTTATTCTACTTTATTTTTAATTTTCAGCGCTTACAAAATCTTTAAAAATACCAAGGATTTTTTCCACATCATCCATGTAAATTTCGCCGATATTGCCAAGGCGGAATGTTTCCGCATCAGTAAGTTTGCCCGGGTAAATTACATAGCCGTGGTCTTTTAAATAACCGTACATTTTTGCAAAGGTGAATTTGCAGTTTTCTGGATAGAAGAAAGTTGTAATAATCGGTCCCTGATGTTCTTCGTCGATATAGGCTTTAAAGCCAAGCTCTTCCATACCTTTGCGCAAAGCCCTGTTGGTTGCGGTATAGCGTGCATTCCTTGCGGTAATGCCGCCTTCTGCTGCCAGTTCTTTAAGCGCCTGGCTGAAAGCCGCCACAACATGGGTAGGAGAAGTAAAACGCCATTTGCCGCCGTCTTTTTCCATGGTTTCCCACTGTGCATATAAATCCAGCGAAAGGCTGCGGGCAATGCCTTTGGTTTGTTTTAAATCGCTGACTTTGGCAATAATAAAGCTGAAGCCGGGCACACCCTGAATGCATTTGTTAGCACTGCTTACAAGATAGGTAATGCCAAGTTCCGGCACATTGATATCAACACCGCCAAAACTGCTCATAGCGTCTACAATAAATTTTTTGTTATATTTTTTAGCAAGTTCACCAATGGCTGCAATGTCATTTAAAAGGCCGCTGGTAGTTTCGCTGTGCACCATGGAAATATGGGTAATATTGCCGTCGGATTTTAAAACGTCCTCCACAATGGCTCGCTCGGGCACGTGCGCATAATCTTCTTCGTAAACCACGTATTTAATGCCGTGGTAATCGCACATTTCCACCATGCGTTTGCTGTATGCGCCGTTTTGCAAAACCAGCACTTTATCCGTACTGGAAATTACGCCGGAAAGCACGCTTTCAACGCCAAAGGTTCCGCTGCCCTGCATCAGCACCGTAGTGTAATCACCGTTATCTGCATGGGCAAGTTTTAAAAGGCCGGTGCGAATTTCCTGCGTCATGCTTTTATAATCTTCATCCCATGTGCAGCGGTCAATCTGCATGGCTTCCTTAACGGTTTCCGTAGTCGTTAAAGGGCCGGGAGTTAAAAGTTTATAAGTATTTTTATCCATTTATGTCACCTGATTTATTTTTTGATAAGGTCCTGATGTTTTTGCAAAAGTTCTACGGTTAAAGGCTCTTTGTAAACTTTCGGGTTAGCCGGTTTATTGGCGTCGTCAACCTTTTCTCCTTCAAACAATGCTACCGGGTAAATTTTCAAAAGTTCCGGGCGGGCATTTTTAAGAATGCATTCGGCAATTTTTTTAGCCTGTTCGTTTTCGGCAGCATTTTTATCAATAACAGCAACGGATTCAGTCAGCATAAAGTTGCCTTCAACAGGGTCTACATAATCAACCGGCAGGCCTTTGGCTTTATCTGCAACAGCCTGATGGCGCAGGCCGAAGCCTACTGCAACTTCACCGGCACGGATTTTTTTCAGCGGGCCGGAGCCGGATTTTTCCAGATGCGGCATAGCGTTGGCTTCGATTTGTTTCATGATTTTGGCGCCTTCTTCGTCGCCGTATTCGTTAAGCACAGCCTGGGTCATCAGCCATGCAGTGGAAGAACCGGTAATATCAGGCACGGAAATATGGCCTTTATACATCGGGTCTGCCAAATCTTTAATGGCTTTCGGCATCGGCAGGTTGGCTTTTTTTAGTTCTTCGGTGTTTACAAACAGTGCGCCGCAGTTGCCAAGCACAGGCACATAAAAGTTGGGGTGTTCTGCCAGCGGTTTGGCTGCGTCTTTAATTTCAAGAAACATCGGGTGCTGTTTCTGGTCACTGTCTAAATAATAGCTGGTCATGGTTACAACATTGGCTTCAATGTTTTTGCCTTCGGCAGCAAGCTTACCGCCCAATTCGGAAGTACCGAAAGACTGCATAATGTATTTTCCTTCAAAACCGTTTTTATCAAGCGCGTTTTTCATTGCTGTCTGCGCTTCTTCATCGGAATTGGTGTAAATTACGGTTTGTTTTACTGCGGCTGCGTCCTTGCCGCCTTCACTGCCGCCGCATCCGGCGATACCTGCCGCCAGACAGCCAATCATCAGTGCTGTGGTCAACAACTTAGCAAAATTTTTCATTGGGATTCTCCTTTGCTTTGAATAAATTTTTAATTTTTTTATAAAGAGGAATTTCCTCCTGTTCAGCAAGTTTGTCGAAGAAGGTTTTAGCCACCACGTTGGTAAAGAAAATCAGGAGTGACAATACAAACACTGCGTCAAATTTTTCAAAATATTGCAGCTCCTTAATTTTGGTGGTAATAACCATTGTCCGCGCACCTGCCAGAAAAACAATGGCGCTGATTGTTACCATGGCGTTAACGAAAAAGTAGCTCAGCATCTGGCAAATGGTTGCCCTTGAATTAGGTATTACTACTTTAATTACCGTTTTAAGCCAGGTATCGCCCATTAAAAGGCCCGTGGTTTCCCACGATTCATTCATTTTGGAAAGCGAAGATTTAATCATTAAATACGGCGTGGTGAAAAAGTGCAGGATGTTAGCAATTATTAAAATTGCAAACGTGCTTTGCAGCGGCGTGCCAGAAAAGATGAATATGAAGGCAACGCCAAGCACCATGCCCGGCACCGTATTGGTTACCATGGCAATAACGTCCATAATAATTTTGCAGTATTTGTTAAGGTCGCTGCGCGCATTAACCATGGCTGCCGCGTAGCACAGCACCGTGCCTGCCACCGCCGTAATGCCTGCCACCATTAAGGAGTTTACGTAAACATCCACCAGCGAATTATCGCTGAGCACGCGTTTTAAGGTATCAATCGTAAACACCGGCTGGTACGGCCAGCTTTTTACAAACGGCACAATGAACATAATGGCAAAAACCGAAACAAACAGCAGTGCAACCGCTGCAAAAAACAAGCCGAAAGCGCCGTCGCGTATAAAGGAGCGCTGCACCTCATAACGGCTGATTTTGTTATAGCAGAAATTAAATTTTTCCATATAGCGAAGCAGCATAACGCTGATAACGGAAGGCACCAGCATTGCCATTGCTATAACGCTGCCGCGTTCAAAATCAGGCAGGGCGCCCATCATTTTCATATACAGCTCAACGGCAATCATATTGTATTCGCCGCCGATGGATACCGGAATACCGAAATCCGTAAAGCTGAGGAAAAACGATAAAATGAACGCTGCCATCAGGCTGCCCAAAAGCGGGCGCACACTCGTCATCCACAAAGTGCGCAGCGGGCTGTCGCCCATAATTTTAGATACCGTAATAAAGTTCTTGTCGATATAAAAGAACGCGTTATACAGCACCAGAAACGCCGGCGGCAGGGTATAAACAATAAACGAAATCAAAAGCCCCCAGAAGCCGTAAATCGGAAACAGCTGCTCACCGACAAGTTTTGTTATCAGCCCCTGCTTGCCGAAAGAGTAAATAACGGCAAAGCCGTAGGTAATGGAAGGCAAAAACATCGGCATCATAACCACAAGCTGCAAGCCTTCTTTTATTTTGCCCGGTATGCGCGTTAAATGCAGCCCGTAAGCCAGTATAAACGCCGCAACCGTGGTAATGGCAGCTTCCAGGGCAGATATTGCAAAGCTGTTGCGGAACGCCGTTAAAAAGGCATCGTCTGTTAAAATTGCTGCATAATTGCCAAGCCCTGTACCGCTGCCTGTCTGTAAGGATTTGTATGCCAGGTTTGCCAGCGGCAGCCCCAAAAAGAAAGCAAACGCAATGCTTACAAACAAAAAACAAAATTTTAATTCAAAACTTTTTCTGTTCATCTTGCAACTCCGGCAAAAGCACAAGGTTCGCCAAACAGGCGGAAAATATTATCGCGCTTAATGCGCAGCTGCGACAAAATAAATTTTTCCACAAACTGGGTGCGCGGCTGGGTAACAATTACATGCGGCTGGTCGAACTGGGAAATCTGCCCCTCGTTGATAATCAGCACCTTGTCGGAAAGCGTCAGCGCTTCTTCCGGGTCGTGCGTAACAATGATGGTAGTTAAATTATACTGCTTGGCTATAAGCTGAATACGCTCTTTGATGGATTCTTTGATAACGCCGTCCAGCGCGCTTAAAGGCTCATCCAAAAGCAGGATTTTCGGTTTCATAACCAAAGTGCGCGCCAGGGCAACCCTTTGCTTCTGCCCGCCGCTCAGCTGGTCGATACGCTTGTTTAAATGCTCTTTTAAGCCCAGCAGGCTGATGAGTTCCTGTACTTCTTCCGCACTGGAAATGCCCGGTTTGTTGCGCAGGCCGTAAACGATATTTTCGTAGGCATTCAGATTCGGAAACAGCGCATAATCCTGAAATACAATGTTGAAGCCGCGGTCTTTCATCGGCACGTTGGTTAAGTCTTTGCCGTCAAAAATAATCTGCCCGCCGTCAATTTCAGTAAGCCCCAAAATTGCGTTCAAAAGCGTTGTTTTGCCGCTGCCGGAAGGCCCTAAAATAGAAACTATTTCGCCGTCATTAATATCCAGCGAAATACTGTCGAGAATGACTTTTCCGTCATACGATTTGCGGATATTCTTTAATTGCAGCATTTTTATTCCTCCATAACATATTTAAACTGCTTTTATTTGCGTCTTTTTTCCTATTTTAACCAGCCATTTTGCGCCCTGCAAGCGTATTTACCGCCTTTTAACCCTACTTTTCCCAAGTTTTACACTACTAACTTAAACAAAACATTTTCTTAATGATGTTAAACGGAAACAAAAATATTGCCGTAAAAAGCCGCAAAAAAAAGCAGGCAGTGCTTTAAACACTGTCTGCTTTATGCTGTAAACAGCAAATTTTTAATTATACGTTGAAACGGAATTCTACAACGTCGCCATCCTGCATTACATAATCCTTGCCTTCAAGGCGTACAAGGCCTTTATCGCGCGCTGCCGCTTTGCTGCCGCAGGCTACAAGGTCATCATAAGATACAATCTCGGCACGGATAAAGCCGCGTTCAAAATCGCTGTGAATTTTACCGGCTGCCTGCGGTGCTTTGGTGCCGCGTTTAATGGTCCAGGCACGGCTTTCGGTTTCACCGGCGGTTAAATAGGTCATCAGGCCCAACAGTTTAAAACCGGCTTTAATCAGGCGGTCAAGGCCTGCTTCTTCAAGCCCTGCCATTTCCAGAAATTCTTTGGCTTCGTCCTCCGGCAGTTCGGCAATTTCCGATTCCATCTTGGCGGAAACAACAATCGTTTCAGCGCCTTCTTCTTCGGCATATTTCATAACGGCCTGCACATGCGGGTTGTTTTCCGGCGCTGCCACTTCATCTTCGGCAACATTGGCAACATACAGCACCGGTTTCATGGTTAAAAGGTGCAGCTCTGTCAAAAATTCCTTTTCTTCATCGGTTAAGCCAAGGCGGCGTGCCGGAACGGCTTCGCCCAAACCTTCCATAACCTTATCAAGAACGGCTTTTTCCACCGGCACTTTTTTATCGCCGGTTTTTAACAGCTTAACAAGACGTTCCTGGCGTTTTTCCACGGTTTCCATATCGGCAAGGCACAATTCGGTATTGATGATTTCAATATCGCGCAGCGGGTTAATGCTGCCTTCCACGTGCGTAATATTACCGTCTTCAAAGCAACGCACAACCTGCGCAACGGCGTCAACCTCGCGGATATGCGCAAGGAATTTATTGCCGAGGCCTTCACCCTTGGACGCGCCTTTTACAAGCCCTGCGATATCGACAAAGCGCATGGCGGCTGGCACGATTTTTTTGGATTTGAACATTTCGCCCAGCACTTTTAACCGTGCGTCCGGCACATCTACAACACCTACGTTAGGCTCTATGGTGCAGAAAGGATAGTTGGCAGCTTCTGCCCCTGCTTTGGTAATAGCATTAAACAGCGTGCTTTTGCCTACGTTAGGCAGGCCTACAATACCTACTTCTAAATTTGTACTCACATTTATCGCTCCTTAGGTTTTACATTTCACTATCTTAATATTGTACAATAACTGGCGGCAAAAAGCAAAAAAGTAATGATTGATTAACATTTTAAAATTTATTTTTACTACTCGCTATCAGTTTATCAAAATCAGATACTATCTTTTGTGTTTTATTAAATTCGTTATATTCGGCGGCAGCTTTTTCTTCCGCTTGTCGGCGTGATATTCTGCCGTTATCTTTTAATATCTTATATCTGCGGAATGCTAAAAACTCGTTAACGCTGGCGGCAAATTCCTCCATAGTAAAAGTGTTTTCACGTTCTACTAAATCTTCTATGTAATCAAAATAACCTGTAATAGCGCGTTCCAAACGGCGTATTTGTTCTTCCGGCAGATAGTTCTTGGCAACGGTAACATCACTTTTTAAAATGCGCCCGTCCGGAGCATATTTCCATGTCGTCAGCCCCATATTTTCTTTGGTGTGGTCGGCGCTGTTATATACAATTTCTGCCGCCGTCTGCCCGGCAATAGCGTAATGAAATTTATTCTGCACCATAGCGTAAAACTGGCGTGTAGTCTGCGACTTAGGGTCGTAATCAATACTGCACTCGGCAAAAATATCCGTAATCTGCTGCCAAATTCTCCTTTCGCTGGCGCGGATAGAGCGGATGCGTTCCAGCAATTCACGGAAGTAATCTTTGCCAAAAACCGTGTTGCCCTGTTTTAGACGCTCGTCGTCAAGCACAAAGCCCTTTTGGATGTATTCTTTTAAAATACCAGTCGCCCACATACGGAATTTAGTGGCTTTTTGCGAATTAACGCGATACCCGACGGAGATGATAGCATCGAGATTGTAAAATTGTGTTTCGCGCGTTTGTATTTTCCCTTGGATAGCACCATGCTGAGTGGTTGTTACAATTTTTGTAATAACCACTTTTTCGTCAAGTTCATTTTCCTGAAAAATATTCTTTAAGTGCCTGCTTATCGAAGCTACTGTAACCCCAAACAGCTCAGCCATGGCTTTTTGCGTCAGCCACAAAGTTTCGTCCTTAACAATTACGTTTACTTTTATATTTTCATCCGGTGTGTTATACAGCAAAAACTGAATTTCGTTCATAATACCCTCTAAACTTTTTTATATTTATTATACCATATCCGCACACCGTTAAATTTTGGTACAGGCAAAAAAATTACCCGCAGGGCTGTGCCCGCGGGTTTAAAATTAAAGCAATTCAACGGATTTTATTTTTAATGAAAATGAACAGTCTTTCAATGGAATAGGCAAAGGCAAACACCAGCACAATCGCCACGCCTGCCGTGCCGTATTCATAGCCCTGTATGCTGCGCGCAATGATAAAACCAATGCCGCCCGCACCAATCATGCCCAAAATGGCACATTCCGAAAAGTTTATTTCAAAGCGCATGGCAATCCACGCTACCAGCTGCGAAAGTGCCGCAGGCAGCACGGCGTTGAAGAATACGCCTATTCTGCCAACGCCTGTTGCCTCCAGCGCTTCGATAGTTTCCTGCGGGATGCTTTCAAAGCTCTGCGCGAAAGCACGAGTAAAAAACGCCGTCGTATGCACGCACAAACCGGCAATACCGGCGGCAGGCCCCATGCCGAGGCACACCATCATTAAAAGCACCCATACCGGCGTCGGCACGGCACGCAAAAAGGTAAACCATGACTGCACCAGTACCGACAGCCAGCGCATACGGAAAATATTTTCTGCCGCAAACATGCCAAAAAACAAACCTAAAATAACACTGTACAATGTGGAAAGTACCGTAATGGAAAGCGTTTCCCACATCGCCGCGGCAATTAAATCCATATATTTAAAATCGAACTGTGCCAGGCGGTAAAATATACTGCCCATATCCGGCACACGGCCGGCAAGCTTTATCCAGTCAACGTCAAGATATAAAAGGCTGAGCACGCATAATGCGGCTGTACTTCCTAAAAATACGGGTATGGCTTTATTTTGGTAAGCACATTCTGTTTTAATTTTATGGTTAAACCCATAACGGACAGCAACCGTGCTTTGCGCTGATGGCTCTTTCATTGTTCCAATTCCTTTCTTATTTTACCGGTAATTATGTCAACCAAAATTACAACCGCTGCTATAATTAAAATAACGGTAAAGGCCATATGGTAATTAAACGATTTGATGTACGAAAACAGTACCATGCCGACACCACCGCCGCCAACCATGCCTACAATGGTTGAGGCCCTGACGTTAACTTCAATGCAGTATAAAAACCACGCCAGGAAACCGCTGATGCACGAAGGCACAATGCCGTGCGCCACGCGCTGCCAAAAGCCTGCGCCAACCGCTTCCAGGCTTTCAAGGCAGTCTACCGAAATATCTTCCATTGTTTCCGTAAAAGCCCTTACCATAAAGGCAAAGCTGGTTATTAAAAGCGCTGCAAAACCAACACCTGTGCCTATGCCAAGCGAGGAAAACAGTATAAACGCCCACACAAGCGCCGGTATATTGCGCAAAAAGGTAGCAAAGCCGCGCACAAATTTGGCGCATTTGGGAAACGGCGATACCAGCTCACTGGCAAAAAGCGCTGTAAAAAACGCCAGTATTCCGGCAATGGTGGTTGAAGAAATTGCCATGGCAATGGTTACACCAACACTGTCCAGAATATTGTACATTCTTATATCCGTCGGAAACTGCGGCGGAAAGAAATCTTCTGAAAGGAAAATCCAGAACTGGTCGAGATTGGCAAATACCGCCAGAGGCGAAAACTCCGTAAAGAAGCTGCATACAGCGTACAGCAGCACAATTACCACAAAAAAGATATTATATATTCTTTTTTCAGCAGGCGGCATAACTGATATGCTGTTCTTCACTTTCTGCCCCTCCTATTAAATTGGCACTGCTTGTACCGTATATTTTTTCCACAACCTCGTCCGTTAATTCTTCCGGTTTGCCGTCAAACACAATTGTGCCTTTGGATAAACCGATAATGCGGGTAGAATATTTTTTGGCAACCTCAAGCTGATGTAAATTTACAATACAGGTTATCTGCCGCTCTTTAACAAGCCCCGCCAGAATATCCATAATGTTTTTGGCACTGGAAGGGTCAAGCGAGGCAATCGGTTCATCGGCCAGCATAATTTTGGGGCGCTGCATAATTGCCCGGGCAATACCCACGCGCTGTTTCTGCCCGCCGGATAAATCGGCCGCGCGGTTATAGCAGAATGCGCCCAGCCCCATTTCTTCAAGCAGGCCGATGGCTCGCAGCTTTTCTTCTTCCGGGTAAATGCCCAAAATGCCTTTAATGCCGTCAAGATAACCTAAATAACCATGCAGCACATTTTGCAGTACGGAAAGACGGTATACAAGGTTATAGTTCTGGAAAATCATGCCAACCTTGCGGCGCACCGCACGCAGCTTTTTGCCGCCGATACCGGTAATATCTTCGCCGTCCAGGCATATTTCGCCGTCCGAAACATCAATCAGCCTGTTTACTGTGCGCAGCAGTGTGCTTTTGCCGCTGCCGCTGGGGCCAATTACCGATACAAACTCCCCTGCGGCAATTTCCAGAGAAATATTATGCAGCGCATGCACGTTATTATTATAGTATTTATTTACATTTACAAATTTCAAAACAGGTTCCATAAAACATTCTCCCGCCATCAGGCTAAAACCTATTAATGAGTATTAATATTTTTGTTCAGTTCTACAATCGGCTGGTAATCTTCCATGCTGCATTCCACAAAACGGGCATCGGCTTTTTTGATTACCTTGTCAAAATAATCTTTATTGTTGTATTCAACCAGGAATTTGGTTAAGGTTTTCTTCAAATCTTCATTAACAGTTTTGCTTACAACCATTGCTTCTGCCGGAATAGCGGCGGAAGAATGAACAACTTTAACGGCGTTTTCATCGGCGTTGCCGTTTTTAAATTCGCTTGCCATAATCTGGTCGGAAATAGGCACAATGTCCACATCGCCCTTAATTACAGCCTGTAAGCCCGCCTGATGCTTGCCGGAGAAACTTACGGCTTCAAAAAATTCACCGTTGGTATGAATTTTTTCATTGGTTAAATGTAAATCCGGGAATGCTTTCATAATTTCGGAAGTCGGCACGAGATTGCCGGAAGTGGAATCCGGGTCTACAAAAGCAATGGTTTTGCCTTTGAAATCTTTAATGCTGTTGATCTCGCTGTTATCCTTTTGGGTAACAAATACGGAATGGTAAACAGCCTGCGCTTTATCGCCGTTAGGGGCTTTCATAACAATAGGCGTTACGCCTGCACGTTCTGCGCCCATGGCAACTGCCAAAGCGCCCATATATGCCATATCGGCCTTGCCGGTGCGCAGTGCTTCAATAATAGCGGTATAATCGCTTGCCTGTATTTCTTTAACATCCATGTTAATTACTTTGCCAAGGTCTTTGGCAAGAGTGCTTCTTGCGTCGGTGCTGTCAGTTGTGGATTCATTCGGTGCATAAGCGATGGTAAAGGTTTTCTTTTCGGCCTCTTGGCTGTTGCCGCCGCAGCCTGCTGCAAAGCTGCCAAACGCTACCATGGCAGATAATAAAACACATGCGATACTCTTTTTCATAATTTAATCCCCCTTGTTAAAATACGCTTCTTAAAATTTCTTCAACATTAACGGCAGTAAGCTCGGCCGGGTTGTTATCGGCGCGGCCTTTGGTCATACTGTGGGCAACAAGTTCTTCAAAGTCGCTTTCGTTAGCACCCCATTGGCTTAATTTAGCCGGGCTGCCGGATTTTTCAAGAATAGCGGTAACTTTTTCCGAAAGCTCGCTGACATTTTCAACACCAAAAGCACCAAACAGTTCTTTTCTGTTTTTAATGTACGGCTGGTTTAAACGCATAACAGGTGCCAAAAGCATGCTTACCGCAACGCCGTGCGGAATATGGTATTTCATTGTCAGCGGGTAAGAGATGGAATGGCAGGCCGTAGTGCGCGTATTGCTGAATGCCAGCCCTGCCAGCATACTGCCCTGCGCCATGGCGTCATGCGCTTCTTCCTTGCCGCACAAAAGCCCGTCGATATTTTCCATAATAATTTTAATGGCAGCAAGTGCAGCAGCACGCGACACGGTGTTGCTTGCCTTGGCCCAGTAACTTTCAGCAGCATGGCATACCGCGTCCAGCGCGGAAGATACTGCCAGCTTAACCGGCATGGAAGATGCCAGCACAGGGTCGATAACGGCTGCATAAGCATAGTTATCCTGCGTATCGACAGAATATTTTTTGTTGTGCTCGGAATCCCACACAGTGGCCCAGCAGGTTACTTCACTGCCGGTGCCTGCCGTTGTAGGAACGCCAATCCACTTGCATTGCGGTTTGCTGTAAGTTTTTGCGGCAATCATATTGCGCATGGCTTCCAGCGAATCCACCGGTTGAGCGTACAGGCAGCACAGCGATTTGCCTACATCCAGCACGCTGCCGCCGCCGACGGCAATAACCAGTTCGTAATTTTCGTTTTTGGTTTCATTATAAATTTCATATAACTGAAACATTTCCGGGTTAGACCAGGCAAAGGTTTTTATTGTTAAAATATCTGCAAAAGCAGCTGCCGTTTCTTTTATGTAACGGTTTTCAAGCACGCTTTCATCCCAGATAAGCAGCAAAATTTTTTTAGGGTTCAAACCGTTTACCAGCTGCGGCAATACCGAAAGGCTGCCAACTCCCTGATAAGTTCTTACCGGATTATAATAAGTATTCAACAAAAAGCCCTCCCTGTTATAAGCTTTCGTTAATTTCAGCAATAACTTCCGGCAGTTCTGTAATGTCTTCAATTACATAATCTGCACCGGCATCCAGATAAATTTTTCTTGCTTTTTCGTGCAGTTCTTTTTTAGCCTGCTCATCAAGCGCATTATATTCAGCTTCGTTAAGGCCAACCACGTTAGAGCCTTTAATAATGCCCACGGACCATGCGCCTGCATTTTTGCCTTCCAAAATATCCATTACGGTATCGCCGGCTTTTACAACCAGCTTGGGCGGATAAACATTTAACTGGCGCATGCATTCAAACACCATAAAAGGAGTGGGGCGGCTGTATTCGGTAACATCCGGAGTTACGCAGCAGTCAGGTTCGTAGCCCTGTTCTTTAGCAACCGGCAGCACATACTGCATCATTTCGCTGGTATAACCGGTGGTAGAGCCGATTTTTAAGCCCATTTCCCTTAATTTTTCCACGGTTTCCTTTACACCGGGAATAAGTTTGCTGTATTCGGCAACAACGGTGCGCAGGTTGCCTTCAAAGCACTGGTAAACATCTTCAATGTCATCTTCGTTCCAGCTGCGGCTGTAAGCATCTTCCCAAAGTTTTCGGCCTTTTTCGGTGGAAAGCATGGTTTTAATATGAGCTTTCTTTTCCATTCCCATCGGCGCGTTAATTTCAGCTTTGGTAAATACCAGCCCTTTCTGGCGGAAGGTTCTGTCAAAAACATCTACCGGCGCCTGAGAGCCAAAATCGGTAGTAGTACCTGCCCAGTCGAATACTACCATTTTAATTTGCTGCTTTTCTGTCATGATAATTCTCCTTTGCTGTTTTTTGCATTTTTATATTTTATATTTGCTGTTTTCTACGGCTTTATCTTATCGCACTTAACATTCCTAAACAAGCAAATACAGTTAAAGTTATTTTTAAATCTGCGTAAAATAAAAAACGCAGCCGGCAGGCTTTTAACCCGTCAGCTGCGGTAATTTTTTCTATTTTATTCAATGCAAATGCCGGCGCGGCGGTAAAGCTCCCGTACTTCCGGTTTTATGCTGTCCATAACAAGCAGGTCTATCATGCTGTTATCCATAATTACTTTTTTGGAGCGGCGCCCCAGTTTACTGCTGTCCATAACGGCAATTACCTTAGAGGAATTTCTGGCCATCAGCTGCATAATGCCAATTTCAGCAAAACGGAAATCGGTAAAACCTGCTTCCGCATCAACACTGTTGATTGACAAGAAGCAAATATCAGGATAATAATGGGAAAGTTCCCTTTCGCAGATGCTGCCGTAAGTGGAGTGTTCCAGGCTGTCCAAATCGCCGCCCAAAACTATCGTGCGCAGCGACTGGTTCTGCATCAGCACCATGGCCGCCGAAACATTGTTGGTTACTATGGTTAAATCCGTAAAACGCTTAATTAATTCCTGCGCCAGAATAACATTGGTTGTGCCGGAGTTTAAGGCAATCACGCTGCCCGGGCGCAAATGTTCCAGCGCTTTAAGCGCCGCCCGGCGTTTTTCTTCAATATGGATGATTTCACGCCCGCTGAAATTGCTGAAGGCCAGCATATAATCCGGCAGGCTTGCGCCGCCGTGCACGCATTTAAGCTGTCCCTGTTCTTCCAGCGCTTTTAAATCTCGGCGCACGGTATCTACCGATACGTTTAAGCTTTTGGCTATTTCTGTTACTTTAACCGTACTTTTAAGCTGTAACTGCTGCAAAATAAATGCAGCCCTGTCATTATAAAGCATTTCTTTTACTCCTGCATTAATAAACTATGTATTTTATTATATACGAATTGGCGCATAAACGAAACGGCACAGCGCTGTTAAATTTATGTAAAAGCAGCGGCTTAAAAATGGGCAAAAAAAAAGCCCTTACGAGAAGGGCCAAATGAGGGGCTATTTGATGATTTAAGTATACCATTTTTAACGCCAATTAGCAAGTGGTAATTAAAAAAACTTTAAAATTTTGTGACTTATGAAACAGTTTTTTGTTATTTATAGTCTTTTCCGACATAAACAATGCCGTCATAATCGGCGCTGTCCTTGCGGCTGATGCTCATTCCATGCACAAACGGGGCTTCCGTGAGGCGTGTAACAACGCGCCCGCTGGTGGTTGTGGAAACTATTAATGTTTCTTCGCGCACATTGCCGCTGCCGCCGTCAGTTACGCTCATGCCAAGATTGCTGAGGCGCTCGCGTGCGCTGGCAGCCTTGGCAGGGTCGCCGCTACAGTCGATTACAACAACGCGTATTACGCCGCCGTAGCTCTGCTTAGGCGTTTCTTTTATTTCTGTACTGCTGCTTCCGGCACTTTCACCTCCAAATTCCTGCACGGCTTTTTTGGCAGAACGTTTGCTGCCGCTTTTTTTGCTGTCGTCCGCACTGCGTTTGTCAGCTTTTTCTTCAACAGTCTTTTTGCCACTGCTGTCCAATTTATCCTTGTCTTTATTTTCAGCGTCAGCTTCTTCTTCATCGAGCTTTTTGTCAATGCCGTTAAGTTCGTTTTCAATTTCCTGCTTAGCGCGTTCCAGATTACGTACATATTCTGCTTCCATGCGTTCTGCGCCGCGGCGGTAGCGGTCCGTCATTTCCGCGCCCTGCATTTCGGCCATCTGCTTGCGCAAATCGGTAATGTCCGGAATCCAGTAGCTTACGCCATCAATATATTCCGGCAGGCCCGGCACCATGGCAGCGTGCAGACCGCCCTGTTTTTCCATCATGCCATGCAAAGCCTGCGCCAAATCCATCATATCGCCGATGGATAAATCAGTATCCACCATTTTATTGGCCTGTTCTACCAACGCAGGCAGTTTGGGTATAATTTCCACCGAAGTAACCTTACTGTAAACGGCTTTTAAAAATTTCTGCTGCCTTCTGATACGGCCGATATCGCCTTCTTCATCGCGGTAGCGCACATACTGAATGGCCTTGTCACCGTCCATATGCTGCATGCCCGGCGCAAGGTCAATAGTAAAACCGTCCCACTCGTCATAATAACTCATGGGCTTTTCTACTTCAATATCCACGCCGCCAATAGCGTCTACCAGCCCTTTAAAGCCTTTAAAGTCTATCATAACATAGTTGTTAATGCGTATTCCCAAAAGCTCTTCCGTTGTTTGCTGCGTAAGCTTGTGCCCGCCAAAGGCAAAGGCATGGTTAATTTTATCCCAGCCGTAACCGGGAATTTTAACCCTTGTATCGCGCGGCACGGAAAGCAGGGAAACATTGTTGTTGTCGCTGTCAAGCATTACAACAAACAAAGTATCGCTGCGTCCTGTATCTTCTTCGGAAGGCCTTTCGTCAACGCCCAAAACAACGATATTCTTTTTCAAATCAAGCCGCTCGGACTTGCTTAAATTATCCAGCGGGCTGTCGCCGTCTATAAAAGAATAAGACCAGTAGCTTGCTGCCGCTATTAAAATAAGCGCCAGCACCAAAATTTTTTTGACATGCGATGTCAGCAAGTTGTTTCCCCCTCTAACGCCGCTTTAATATCGGCGGCAAATCTGTTTAAAAATCCGTGCAGAATGCGCGCGGTCAGCCCCCAGATAACGTGGCCGCCATATTCGTAAATATAAACATGGTAGCCTTTGCGTTTATTCCATTCGTGCGGCTGGCGCGGCAAAAGGTCAAACGGAAAATCGTCCCCCGCTTTATTTGCCAGTTCCATATGGGCAATGCGCGGAGGATTTTTCAGCAGAAAATCAAGCGGCACGGTAAAAACTTCGTCAACTTCATCTTTGTTAAAATTAAACTGTCCGCTGTGCTCAATATAGCCCACATAAGGGTGAATAACCGGCCCCATGTGCGTTACCAGATAATTAAGGCCGCCCGCGATTTTTATGCTGCTGCTTTCAAGCCCCAGTTCTTCGCAAGTTTCCCTTACGGCAGTTGCCTCAAAACTTTCGTCGCTGCATTCTGCCCTGCCGCCGGGAAAACATACATCACCAGGCTGCCAGCCGAGTTTTGCGGCGCGTACCTCAAACAGTACGCTTACGCCCTGCGGCGTATTTACCAGCGGCAAAAGTACGGCAGCATCCCATAAATTATCGTCGCGGTCCAGTGAAGGTTTGCGTCCTTCCAGTTTTTTACCGATTGCGGAAGTTATTTTTTCCAGTGCCTCCATAAAATACCTCTTTTCCACTTAAATAATTTTCTGCGTATGCCGTTATTTTCCTGCCGCAGCTTGTAAATTATCTTTGAACAATGAAGAAAGACGGCAGGTTATGCCTGCCGCCTTCAACTTATTTTTCCGTATCGGGGGTAACAACAGCCTTCACGGCCTTTTCAAATTTGGGGCGTGCCAGCATTACAAAATGCCCGCAGCCGCAGCATTTTATACCGAAATCCATGCCGGTGCGCAAAATTTCCCATTCGTAAGAGCCGCAGGGGTGCGGCTTTTTCATTTTTACAATGTCACCGACTTTAAAGCTTTTCGATTCCATTTTACTCCCTGCTTTTTACGTTGCTGATATCGGTTACATAGTAGCCTGCTTCGCGCAGCTGCTCGATAATCTCAAGCCCCTTGCCGCCAAGTTCGGCACGGATGGTAAGCTCGGTTTTAACGCTGGTTTCCGGTTTGGCAACAATGCTGATAATGTTGATGTTATTATCACGGAACATTGCGCCGATATCGGCAATAACACCAACCTTGTCGGTTACGTCGATGGTAATGCGGGTGCTGGTGCGTGCAAGGCCCATAATATCAACAAAAGCGCGGAAAATGTCACTGTCGGTAATGATGCCGCATAATTTATTATCGTCATCTACAACAGGCAGGGCATTGATTTTGTTTTTATAAAGCAGATATGCGGCATCTTCAACGCCGGCATCATAATGTACGGTAATAACATTTTTGGTCATTACATCGCGTACTTTAAGCTTGCCCAAAAGATAGTTTGCTTCATAACGGGAAAGAGTTGTAGCGTCGGTCGGGGAAGTACGACTGACATCGGCGTCGGTAATAATGCCGCGCACACGGCTGATGTCATCTACAACAGGCAGGCGGCGCTTATCCGAACTGCGCATCAGTTCCCTTACTTCCAGCATGTTTTTATCTTCGCTGATGGTCACAACTTCAGTGGACATAAATTCTTTTACTAACATTGTAAAATCCTCCTCCCGGGTTTCAGCCGCCCAGATATGCTTTGCGTACCGCTTCGCTGCTGGCAAGCTCCTGTGCCGTGCCTGCAAGCGCAATGCGCCCTGTTTCCAGAACATAGGCTTTATCGGCAATGGAAAGCGCCATATTGGCATTTTGTTCTACCAGCAGTACCGTTGTACCGCTTTCATTAATTTCTTTTATTATATTAAAAATTTCTTTAACAAGCAACGGTGCAAGACCCATGGAAGGTTCGTCGAGCAACAGCAGGCGCGGACGGCTCATCAGCGCGCGGCCCATAGCTAGCATCTGCTGTTCGCCGCCGGAAAGCGTGCCGGAAATCTGGTTTTTACGTTCCAAAAGGCGCGGGAATTTATCGAATATTTTTTTCATATCTTCTTCAATGCCCGCTTTGTCGCTGCGCAGGTAAGCGCCAAGTTCCAGGTTTTCCATAACCGTCATATTGGCAAATACATGGCGGCCTTCCGGCACCTGGCATAAACCCATGCCGACAATTTTATGCGCCGGCATACCGGCAATATCTTTATCTTCAAAAATAATGCTGCCGTTTTTAGGCTTAATAAGCCCGGAAATGGTATGCAGCGTTGTGCTTTTACCGGCACCGTTGGAGCCTATAAGAGTAACTATTTCGCCGTCCGGAACTTCCAGGCTGACGTCTTTAATGGCATGGATGGCACCGTAGTATACATCAATATTGTTGACTTTTAACATCAGAGTACCTCCTCGCCCAAATATGCTTCAATAACGCGTTTGTTATGCTTAATTTCGTCAGGCGTGCCGCTGGCTATGCAAAGGCCGTATTCCAAAACGTAAATGCGTTCGCATACGCCCATAACAAGCCCCATGTCGTGTTCAATCAGCAGTATTGCCAAATCAAATTTTTCTCTTATCCAGCGGATAAGTTCCATCAGTTCTTTGGTTTCCTGCGGGTTCATGCCTGCTGCCGGTTCGTCCAAAAGCAAAAGTTTCGGCTCGGTGGCAAGCGCACGGGCAATTTCCAGACGGCGCTGTTCGCCGTAAGGCAGGTTTTTGGCAAGTTCATCAGCTTTATCTTCCATATGGAAAATTTTTAAAAGCTCCATTGCCATTTTGGTAATCTGGTCTTCTTCGTTAAAATAGCGGCCGAAACGCCCAACGGCTTCCAAAAGGCCGTATTTTACGTGCATGTTATAGGCAACTTTTACGTTATCAATAACGGAAAGCTCGGAAAACAGGCGGATATTCTGGAAAGTACGCGCCATGCCCAGCTGCGTTACCTGATAGGATTTTTTGCCGCTGGTACGCTGGCCGTTAAAAATAATCTCGCCTTCGGTAGGAGTATAAACACCGGTAATCATATTAAAGGCTGTGGTTTTGCCTGCGCCGTTAGGCCCTATAAGCCCAATCAGCTCGCCTTTGTTAATAGTCATGCTGAAGTTGGAGACGGCCCGCAAACCGCCGAAAACCATGGAAATATCATTTACTTTCAGCAGTTCTTCCATCTTTGCCACCTCCCAGGCCAAACATCTTCATGCTTAATTCCTTATTGCCGAACAATCCCTGCGGACGGTGCAGCATCAGGACAATCATTGTTACGGAGTAAATAATCATGCGCCATTCCGGATATTCTGCCAGATAAGCGGAAATAAAAGTCAGCAGAATTGCGCCGGTAATGGAACCGGTCATGGAACCGAGGCCGCCCAGAACAACCATGGTTAAAATATCGAAAGAACGCATAAAAGTAAAGGACGCCGGATGCGCAATATAAAAATAATGTGCAAACAGCACACCTGCCGTACCGGCAAAAGCAGCGCCGAGTGTAAAGGCCATTACCTTATATTTGGTAGTATCTATGCCCATGGTATCGGCTGCAATTTCGTTTTCACGGATAGCCAGGCAGCAGCGGCCGTAAGAAGAATTTTTAAAGTTTTTAATAAAGAAAATGATAAAAATCATAATCCAGAAAACCCAGGCGAAAGTTGTTAAACGGGGAATACCCATCAAACCGGAAGCACCGCCTACATAATCAATATTTAGTATGCAGATGCGGATAATTTCGCCAAGGCCCAAAGTGGCGATTGCCAGATAGTCGCCGTTAAGCCTTAAAGTAGGCAGGCCAATTAAAAAGCCCAAAAAACCTGCGGCAACGGTGCCGACAATTAAAGCTACTTCAAACGGAAAACCAAGTTTAACTGTCATAATAGCGCCGGTATAAGCGCCAACGGCCAAAAATCCGGCATGGCCGATAGAGAACTGGCCGGTGTAGCCGTTGATAAGGTTCAGGCTGACAGCCAGAATAATATTAATGCAGATGAGGACGATATTAAGTTCCCAGAACGGCCCGATAATATCGGCAAACATCATGCCCTGCACTGCGGCGAATAAAATGGCGCAGGCAACTATTCTTTTTAAATCTGCTTTGCGAAGATAATTCATAGCTGCCACCTACACTTTCTCGCGTACATTTTTGCCGAAAATACCGGCAGGTTTGTACAATAAGATAATAATCAAAATGCCGAATGCGGCTGCGTCACGGAAAGTGGAAGAAATAAAACCGCTGACCATGGCTTCTACAACGCCGAGGATAATGCCGCCGACCATAGCGCCCGGAATAATGCCGATGCCGCCAAGTACGGCTGCTACGAAGGCTTTGATGCCCGGAACCATACCCATAAGCGGGTCGATAGAGTTATAGTAAATGCCTACCAGCACGCCGCCTGCTGCAGCAAGTGCGGAGCCCAGAGCAAAGGTTGCGGAAATTACACGGTCGATATTAATGCCCATCAGTCTGGCAGCGTCAGTATCAAACGAAACGGCACGCATGGCCTTGCCGATTTTGGTATATTGTACGATATAAGTAAGTACGGCCATTAAAATAATTGCGCTTACAAGAATTACAACCTGCTGGCTGTTAATAACCAGTGGCCCAAGATGGTAAACATCTGCCGAAAAAACTGCCGGGAAAGTACGCGGCTGCGGAGTTGCAATCAGCATCATGCCGTATTCAAGCAAAAACGATACGCCGATTGCGGTAATTAAAATAGCAATACGCGGTGCGTTGCGCATCGGCCTGTAGGCAATGCGTTCAATGATAATACCGGCAACGGCTGCACAGGCCATGGCAAAAAGAATTGCCGGCAAAAAGGAAAAGCCAAACATTGTTGTAGCTACAAACCCAAAATACGCGCCCAGCATATAGATATCGCCATGGGCAAAGTTTATGAGTTTGAGGATGCCGTAAATCATTGTATAACCAAGGGCAATCAGCGCATAAATACTGCCCAGGGATATACCGTTTATAAGCTGCTGCAAAAACTGATGCAGAAGCGAACCCATATCCATAAAAAGTCCTCCAGTCCGTAAGTTTTGTTAATTCCTCAATCATAAAATCTCTATGCTTTACTGCCGTAAGTTATTACCTGCGCTTAAATAACGGCACTAACCGGCATCCAGCTAAAATTACGGAAAGGCTGTGGCCAAACCGCAGCCTTTCCGTTAAAAAGTTAAATTATCAATTAATTATCAGGGATTAATTTTAGTTTTCAAAGACTGAGCGCCATCTTTATATTCCAAAATTACGGCACTCTTAACCGGGTTGTGTTTATCGTCAAAAGTTACGCTGCCCGATACACCGCTAAACCCATTAATTTTAGCCATTGCTTCACTGATTTTGGCAGGTTCGGTACTGCCTGCATTTTTAATGGCTTCGGCAACCAGTAAAGCCGAATCGTAAGACAAAGCGGCAAAAACGTCAGGTTTCTGGCCGTATGCTTTTTCATAAGCGGCTACAAAGTTTTTGTTAATGTCCGATGAATCTTCAGGAGAATAAAGGCTTGAGAAGTAAGTATTGTTCAGCGCTGCCGCACCTGCAATTTCAGGCATCTTGGCACTGTCCCAGCCGTCGCCTCCGGCAATCGGCATATTCATGCCAAGCTCACGCGCCTGTTTTACAATCAGGCCAACTTCCTGATAATAACCGGGCACATACAAAAAGTCCGGATTGGTTGCTTTTATTTTAGTAAGTGTTGCCTTAAAATCAGTATCCTTTTGCAGATAAGATTCTTCCGCAGTAACTGCGCCGCCTTCTTTAACAAAGTTTTCTTTAAAAAACTGCGCCAGGCCTTTAGCGTAATCGGAAGAATTATCAATCAAAACTGCTGCATTGCCAACACCAAGTTCAGCCGTTGCAAATTTTGCCATTACCGTGCCCTGGAACGGGTCGATAAAGCATGTACGGTAGTTGAAATCCTTGGTTTTGCCGCTGGCCTGGTCAACCGTAACATACGGATTGGTAGCCATCGGCGCAATATCCAGCACTTTGGCACTGTTATTAATAGCAGATGCCGCAATTACCGAAGAAGAAAGGTTAGGGCCGATAACCGCCACTACATTATCCTGTGAAACCAGTTTCTGCATGGCATTGGTAGCTTCTGCCGCTTCCGATTTGTTATCTGCAACAACAAGTTCTAACTGTTTGCCGTTAATGCCGCCTTTTTCATTAATCTCTTTAAAGGCAAGCTCAATGGCATTTTTAGAAGATATGCCGTAAGACGCGCTGCCGCCCGTCATTTCAAGGTTGGCACCAACCTTAATGGTATCGGCCTTTTTTTCACCGCCGCCGCAGCCTGCCGCCAAACCGGCAAGCACAGTGCCCAATACCAAGGCAGTTAGGACTTTGGATACTCTTTTCATTTTTGTTTCCCCCTCATTTGTTTCATTATAATTTATATTTTTAAAATAGCCCGGAAACCTGAAACAACAATTTCCGGGCTAAAATAAACTCAAACTAAATTCAAAACAATTAAATTAATTTAATTACAGGCTGATTTTTTCTTTAAAGCTCTGTACGCCGTCTTTCATTTCAATGATGATGGCACTGATAATCGGGTTGTGGTCTTTATCGTAAGTTAACTTGCCGCTTGCAACCGGAAGGTCTTTGGTTGCTGCAATAGCTGCTGCAAGTTTGGTTCCGTCGGCACCGTCGCCTGCACGTTTAAGGGCATCGGCAAGAACAAGGCCTGCATTGTAACCCTGCATGCAGAAGATATCCGGGTCTTTCTGATACATTGCTTTGTAATCGGCAATAAATTTCTGAACGGATTCGGTCTGGTCCTGTACGGAGAAGGCGCTGGAGAAATAAGTGTTGTTCAATGCTTCAGGGCCTGCAATTTCAACAAGTTTCGGGCTGTCCCAGCCGTCGCAGCCAATCAGCGGAACATTCAAACCGATTTCACGGGTTTGTTTGATGATTTTGGCAACTTCTTCATAGTAACCGGGGATGTAAATTGCTTCCGGGTTAGCGGCTTTAATTTTGGTTAAAGCTGCTTTGAAGTCGATATCTTTGGAAAGGAAGGCTTCTTTGGCAACAACTTTGCCGCCTTTCTCGTTCAGAGTTTTTTCAAATACTTCTGCAAGTCCTTTGGAATAATCGCTGGAAGCATCATGCAGAATAGCTACGTTTTTAACGCCCAGAGTTTTATCGGCAAATTCAGCCATTACGCGGCCCTGGAACGGGTCGATGAAGCAGGCACGGAAGATGAATTCCTTAACCTGTCCGTTGTCAACGGTAATTGCCGGTGCGGTAGCGCACGGTGCAATAAGAGGCACTTTGTTGGAAGTTACTACCGGAGTAGCTGCAAATACGCAGCCGCTGGTAGCAGGTCCAACAACAGCCACTACTTTATCCTGAGTAATCAGCTTGGTTACGGAGTTGCCGGATTCAGCAGGCTCGGATTTGTTGTCGCTTTCTACTACAACAAGCTGTTTGCCGTTAACGCCGCCTGCTTTGTTAACCTGGTCAACAGCAAGTTTTAAACCGGACAATGTAGATTTGCCGTAGTTTGCAACATTGCCTGTCAGCTCAAAACTTGCGCCGATAACATATTTATCGGCATTAGCAGCCGCACTGTCCTTCTTTTCTCCGCCGCAGCCTGCCAGAAGTGCAGTGCTTAACGCTGCAACCAGACAGGCGCTTGTAAATTTTTTCCATTTGCTCATTTGTCTTTCCCCTTTTCGTTATAATAATAAATTATGCCGCTATGAGCAGTTAAGCTCCCCTCCGGCTTTAACAACTGCCCTGCAACTATCTTGTTCACCATTGTAATAAGTTTTTACATTTTTGTCAACGATTTTTTTAATTTTACATACATATTTTCAATATTTTTTCATCATTTTTGTTAAATTTTGTTACTTTTTTATTTTTGTCTTTACTTGATAGATTTTAGTTTTATCTTATTATACATTTTCTTTTTTGTGTATCCTTCAAAAATACATATAGCTTTTGCAGCTTTCCTTAAAAATTTTTAAAAATAAACCTTACGGAAAAACAAAAAATCCCTTTTACCGTGTTTCCACAATAAAAGGGATATCTTTTTTGTAAGTTATTCTGCTTTAAGCAGGCAACTATTATTCGCAGGTAAACGGCAGCAATGCTACGTTACGAGCGCGTTTAATTGCAGTGGTCATCTGGCGCTGATGTTTTGCGCAGTTGCCGGAAATGCGGCGCGGTAAAATTTTGCCGCGTTCGGTGATATAACGGCGCAGTTTAGCTACGTCCTTATAATCGATTTCTTCAACTTTATCAACACAGAAGCTGCAAACTTTTCTTCTCGGTCTTCTGCCTCTTTCGCGTTTCATTCGCTTAAACCCTCCTTGTTAAAATGGGATTTCCTCGTCAAAAGGCACCTGGGAGCCAAAAGACTCCATGTCGCTCTTGCCGCTGTCGCCGGTATTGCCGCTGGGAGTATAGCCCTTGCGTTCAATAAATTCCACGCTGTTTGCAACAACTTCGGTAACATAACGTTTACCTCCGTCTTTTGCATCATAGCTGCGGAGCTGCAGGCGGCCGTCAACAAGCGCTCTCTGGCCTTTGGTAAGGCTGTTCCCGCATAATTCTGCGATTTTACCCCATACAACGATGTTGATAAAATCGGCTTCTCTCTGCCCGTCCTGATTAGTAAAAGGCCTGTCAACCGCAAGCGTAAACTGGCATACAACCTTGCCGGTAGTGGTATAACGCACTTCCGGGTCACGCGTTAAGCGGCCCATTAAAATAATCTTGTTCATAACCTAAAGTTACCTCCGGATTACTCGCCTTTTTTAATAACCATATGGCGCATTACTTCGTCGGTAATTTTCATTACACGGTCAAGTTCTTTAACAGCTTTGGGTTCTGCGCTGAAAGTTACGAGTACATACTGACCTTCGGTGAAATCCTGGATTTCATAAGCGAGGCGTTTTTTGCCCCAGCGGTCGGTTTTTTCTACAGTACCACCGTTTGCGGTAATGAGGCTTTCGAATTTAGCTACAACAGCTTCAAATGCTTCTTCCTCTACAACCGGTTTAACGATGTACATGACTTCGTAATTGTTCACGAAATCACCTCCTCCTTTGGACTTTGGCCCCCGTTCGGGAGCAGGGGAATGTATCTATTAATACAAGCTTAAATATTATATCATCCGCTTTATGCTTTTGCAAGCTGAATTTAAAATTTTTACAGTACTTTCAGCATTGCGGCAGCTGTATTTTCAACTTCTTCCGCATACGCATCGGCGTTAGCGGCCAGAACTTCTTTTATTTTTCCGGCAAAGCCTGCTTCCGGAGTTAAAAGTTTGCTGTAAGCTTTTGCCCACGCGCAGCCTGCTTCACCGGCTGGCAGAATTTTAAGGCCGTCAAAATCCGGCAGCCCGGCAAATTTCTGCATTTCTTCAATTAACTGTGCGTCGCCGGCTTTTACAACTTTTAACGCGGCAAGCCACAGTGCATTGCCCGCTTTAAAGCAAACCTGCCCTTTTAAGGCTTTGGCTGTACTGCCGATATCCGAAATATACAAATCGGCGTTGAACAGGCTTAAGCGGTAGCCAAAGGTAGCGGCAATTTCGCCGTAAACATGCATGCCTTCTTCATCGGCTGCGGCTTTTTCTGCATCCAGTTCCATTGATGCCATTTTAATGCCGTTGCGCTGCAATTCGTTGCTGATAAAGTACAGCTCCTGCGGCGTCATCAGCTTATCGGGCTTGGCAAGTTTAAGTTCAAAATCAATTTCCCACGGCGTATTTTTTAAATAGGTATTGTAGATATATTGAATGTGCATAATGGCTTCGCCGAATTCAAGCACTATACGCTGCAAAACTTCCGGTTCAAAGTGCACAACCATCCCGCCGGCTTTAAAATCCGCTTCCAGGTAGGAACCTTTTAAAGCGTCGCGGAATTCTTCCGGCAGCTGATTATATTTTTCGGTTACTTCTTCAGAGGTCATGGCTTCGATTTTGCTGTCAATTTTATCGCTGCAGTCAAAACCAATCATGCTGTATCCGTAAAGAAGCGCTTTTACAATTTCTTCTTCCGTTTTAAGGCCTGCGGCGTTGGCGCCATAACCTTCTTTATAGCCAAGTTCCAGTACGCCCCAGGTTGCTGTATCAACAGCTTCCAAAAAGTTGCGTTTTAAAATATCCGCATTGGCGGCCGCGTAATCTACAAGTACAGGGCGTGCCTGACGCAGCTTAAAGGGCACTGCGGCATAAGCTCCCGCACAGCCAAGCCAGTCGCTGAACGCTATGCTGATGCCTTTGCCTCCCTGCGCCTGAGGGCCGGTCCATTTTAAATAGCGGCGTACAACAGCGGCATTATTGGGGTTTAACTCCATAACGTCAACAGTTATGTTTTTAACTTTGCCGCTGTCTTTTTTTGCAAAAAGTGCCGCGGCCTGGCATTCGCCGCTGTAAGCACAGGTAAGCACCCTGCCGTCCTCACAATCTGCCAGAGCAATCCATGCGCCCTGCATTTCATTTAAAGACGCAGTTATTATTTTACCCTTGGATATTTCTTCCATTGCCTGTACGGCAGTTACTTGTTTTATAGCCATTAAAATGCCTCCATTATCAAATACTTAAATCGTTCTTATATATTATCTCCAAAAAACGCCGTTTCTGCAAGCAAAAAAACATCTGCCCACAAAAAACGGCCTTAATAATTACAACGCTTTATTTTGTTATTAACACTATATGCTGTGTTTGCGAAACTGTTCTTTAATAAACAAGTTATCGACATTATCAATAAAGTTATCCACAGTTTAACGTGGATTTAAAATTATACAGAGTTTTTTCTACACATTTTTACAAGTTTATACAGAACTTAACAAATCTTTTCCACACTTTTCAACACATTATGCACATTTTGTTGATAACTTTTTATAGGTTGAGGATAACTTGCTGAAATACCATATATATGTTTAAACCACTAAAAAGACAGTTTTACACATTTGTAAAATCTGTTTAATTACTCCTCAGCTGCGAAACAACAAACAAAAGAAGCGCGGCCCAAATCCACCCAAACGCCAGCAAATGCGATGCCGTAAATGCTTCGTTATAAACAAAAACACCTATCAAAAGTGTAAGCGTCGGTGAAATATACTGCAAAAAACCTATTATCTTCAGCGGCAGCAGCCTTGCGCCTGCGGTAAAAAGCAATAAAGGTATTGCCGTAACAATGCCTGCACCGGTTAACATCATAATTACTTGCAGGTTTCCGGACGCATAAAAAGAAACTCCCTGCTGCCATAAGCTGTATTCATATACAAGTGCCAGCGGCGTAATAAGCAATGTTTCAAGCATAATGCTTGTTAAGGCAGAAACCGGCAGAATTTTTTTCAGCAAACCGTACAAAGCAAAAGTAAAAGCCAGCGTTAAGGAAACCCAGGGAATTTTTCCAAAACTGTAAACCATGCTGGCAACGCCTATAAAGGCACAGGTAATAGCGGCAAGCTGCATTTTATCAAGCCGTTCACGTAAAAAAACTACGGCAAATAAAATGCTTACCAGCGGATTAATATAATAGCCCATGCTTGTTTCAACAATATGCCCGTTATTAACAGCCCAAATAAAAGTACCCCAGTTAAAACTGATGGTAATACCGGCTGCTGCCATCGCTGCTCCTGTTTTAACATTGCTGAAAACCTGTTTTACTTCTTTGGCAAAAAGTGGCCATTTTTTCTGAAAAATAATGAGCAGAAACACAAAAACGCAGGACCACATAAACCGGCTGGATAAAATTTCAAACGGCGAAACAAGTTCCAGCGCTTTCCAGTAAACAGGCAAAATTCCCCATAATACATAGGCTGCAAGGCCAAAGAAAATGCCTTGTTTATAATTTTCCATACAAAAACATCCCTTCAATACTACTTCTGCATTTGCGGCGGCACAGGAATTTTAAACGCCGTTAACGTTGCAATAACGGGTAAAACGGTCATTAAATTCATAACAAACGGCAAACCGTAATTATCGGCTAAAAAGCCAAGTATGGTAACGCCAAACCCGCCCATGCCTACGCTGAAGCCTATTGTCAGCCCGGCGGCCATGCCCACATTATTGGGAAGCATGGTCTGCGCCAAAATGGTTGTTGTTGCAAAAGAACCGATTATTGAAAAACCGGCCAGCACCACTGCTGCCAGAACAGCTGCCGGATGCGTTACATTGGCAATAAGCCAGATAGCGGGAATACTGCATAATACAGAACCCAAAATAATACGGCGTGCACCAAGCCTGTCACTGAGTACAGCACCGACATAAGTACCGGCAACACCGCCAAGTAAAAAGCAAGATACTAACATACTTGCAAAAGCAGGCTCCGCGTTGCGGAAATTAATAAAAAACAGCGGCAAATATGTGGAAAGGCCCGTATGAATAGTTGAGCGCATAAAAATAAAAAACAAAACCAGAGCAAGACCGCCGTAAGGAATTTTTTGCACAGCACCGCTTTTTTTGGCAGCCTGCACTTTTAAGTTATGTTCCAAATTAACGCGTTTGTATTCGGGCATATATTTCATCATTAACCCAAAAACCAAAAGCCCAGGCAGAACAAAATACATTGTATTATGTAGCCCGCCAGGCAAAGTAAGCAAAAATGCCATTAAAATGGAACCAACTGCCATACCGGCATTGCCGCCTAAAGAAAAAATGCCCATATTGGCTGCTTTATTGTTATCGCTGCTTAAAAAATTAACTGTTTTAGATGCCTGCGGATGATAAGTTGCACTGGCCATACCGATTATAACAACAGTACACATAAGTAAAATATAGGCAGGAACCCAGCCTACAAAAGCAAAACCCGCACCTGCCATAGCAGCACAAAAAGGCAGCATCGCAGGCAAAGATTTCTTATCTGTTATATAGCCGAACAGAGGCTGAATAACAGAGGAAGTTACGTTTTGTGTTAAAACGATAAAAGCCAGCTGTGAATAACTTAAAGCAAAAAGTTCTTTTAAATGCGGCAGCACTATCGGCAAAGCTCCTGCCTGTAAATCCGTTACTAAATGCCCCAAAGCTAAAACTATAACAGGCATACTAATATTTTTCAGCATAAGTTTTCATTCTCCGTTATAGTAATTTATTATTAATTTTAACATAATAAATTAGAAATAACCATCAAAGTAAAAATTTTGTTGTTTTTAAAAGTTATATAAAAATAAGGCTCATAATGTATATGAACCTTGTGAGATATATAAGTTAGAATAATTAGAATAATAGTTGAAAGATAAAAATAAAAAGAAAAATAAAAATACATAAGAAAGCAAAAAAAGGCAGTGCTTAGTGCATTACTTTTCCTGTGTTACATAAAAAAAGAAACATACCATAAGATATGTTTCTTTTTCAACCGGCAGCTATCTATCCTCCCGGGCCGCTTCCAGCCAAGTACTTTCGACGTA